>ERZ808274.56-NODE-56-length-61696-cov-8.989682_pt1 | contig 61696 bp, 54 predicted proteins | sample MGYA00521277_ERZ808274 | MGnify/ENA primary metagenome ERZ808274 (study PRJEB31516, sample SAMN03275597) | gut metagenome | biome: mammalia-associated habitat; material: feces | host: Papio cynocephalus | place: Kenya | collected 2012-07-28 ... | reverse complement strand
CTCCTCGGCCAGCAATTCCTTTGCGTCCTCCACATTCTGCAGGCATCCCATGTATTCCTTGCGTGCCTCCATCAGTTTGCCCAGGTCCTTGTACTCCTTGGTCAACTTGACGTAACGCTTCTGGTCGGCGATGACGTGGGCATCTGTTATCAGTGTGGACACCTCCTCGTAGCGGCTCACCAGCCCATCCAGTCTTTCGAGTATCTCCATATGTCAATATTCAAAAGTGCCGTTCTCGCCCTTGATTACCAGACTTCGCTTACCCTCCTCAATGTGCCCCACCACCTGGGCATCCACATTGAAGGAGCGGCTGATATCCACCACACGCCGGGCGTCATCGGGACTCACATATATCTCCATGCGGTGCCCCATGTTGAACACCCTGTACATCTCTGCCCAGTCGGTACCGCTTTCTTCCTGGATGACACGGAACAGGGGAGGCACGGGGAACATGTTGTCCTTCACCACGCGGCAATTCTCACCCACGAAGTGAAGAACCTTGGTCTGGGCGCCGCCCGTGCAATGCACCATTCCATGAATGGCAGGACGCATCTCGTCGAGCACCCGCTTGACGATGGGCGCATAGGTGCGCGTTGGCGAAAGCACCAGTTTGCCCGCACACACGGGGCTGCCCTCCACCGCATCGTCCAGGCGGTAGCGTCCGCTATAGACCAGATCGCCGGGCATGGCCTTGTCATAGCTCTCGGGGTATTTCTCGGCCAGGTACTTGGCAAAGACATCATGACGCGCGCTCGTAAGGCCATTGCTGCCCATGCCGCCATTGTATTCCCTCTCATAAGTGGCCTGGCCGCAACTGGAGAGCCCCACTATGACATCACCTGGATGGATATTGGCATTATCTATCACATCGGCTCTGCGCATACGGCAGGCCACGGTGCTGTCCACGATGATGGTGCGCACGAGGTCGCCCACATCCGCAGTCTCACCGCCCGTCCCGTAGATGCCGATGCCCATTTCGCGCATCTCCCGCATCAGTTCGTCCGTTCCGTTGATGATGGCGCTTATCACATCGCCGGGAATAAGCATCTTGTTGCGTCCGATGGTGCTGCTCACCATTATGTTGTCCACAGCGCCCACGCACAGCAAGTCATCGGTGTTCATGATGAGCGCGTCCTGCGCGATGCCCTTCCACACGCCCAGGTCACCCGTCTCGCGCCAGTAAATGTAGGCCAGACTGCTCTTGGTGCCGGCACCATCCGCATGCATGATGCAGCAGTAGTCAGGGTCTCCTCCCATAATATCGGGTACAATCTTGCAGAAAGCCTGCGGGAAGATGCCCTTGTCGATATTCCTAATCGCGCTGTGTACATCTTCCTTTGCCGCGCTCACTCCGCGCATCATGTAGCGTTGGTTGCTCATTGCTCCTTGGGTTCAAACAGTTCTTCAATTAAGCCATGCAAAGTTATTACATTTATGTGTCACACGCAAATTTACGCACAGGGGCGCATTGCCACATAGCGAAATTTGAATACTTTTGTGCGCATTTTGACACAGGATTGACAACAGATTGTAAGATTCACATTGCTTTCAGGAGATGAGGAAGAGATGTTTCGCGCCGTTGATGGCGCTTTGCATGACTGCGGCATACGCTCAGGAAAAGACGGACACCACAACCATGAGAGAGGTGACTGTGAGCAATGCCAAGGACTATCGCGTGCTGAGAGAACAGCCACTGGCGGCAACCACCATCAACTCCCACGACATCATCAGCAAGGGCATACACAGCATGAAGGACCTCTCCTCGCTGGTGCCTGGACTCTATATCCCCTCATACGGCAGCCGGCAGACCACCGCTATTTATATGCGCGGGGTGGGAAGCCGCATCAACACGCCTGCAGTTGGGCTCTATGTGGACGACATACCCTGGGTGGACAAGAGTGCGTTTGACTTTGACCTGAGCGATGTGCAAAGCATCGACATCATGCGGGGTCCGCAGAGCACGCTCTACGGACGCAACGCGATGGGCGGGCTGATACGCATAAACACCAAGAACCCGCTGGACTATCAGGGAACGGACATCTCGCTGCAGGCGGCTACGCATGGCACTGCAAGAGCCAGCGCAACGCACTACCACCGCATCTCCAGCCGCCTGGGCTTCTCGGGAGGCTTTGGCTACGCGCACTCCGAAGGCTTCTTCACCAACCGATACACTGGCAAGAAGGCCGACAGGGACGATGATGCAAGCGCACGCTTCCGCCTGGTGGCCAAGCCTACCGATGTGGTGCGGCTGGACTTCCACGCCAACTACGAGTACAGCCGACAGGGAGCCTTCCCCTACAGGCTGGAGAGCGTGAAGCCCGAAGACTACTTCTATTCCCAACTCTCCGAGCACATCGGACAGACAGACTTCAACCGCGCCAACCGCTACGAGCGCCACTTGCTGAACCTTGGCTTCAAGGCCGAGCACAACTGGCAGCGCGCCGTGATGAGCTATGTGGCAGGATTCCAGTATCTGCGCGACCAGATGGACATGGACCAGGACTTCACACGGGCCGACATCTACACGCTCAGGCAACGGCAGAACAGCCGCACCCTGAGCCAGGAGATAGCCGTGAAGAACAGGCCTGGAGCCTGGAGGCACTGGGAATGGAGCACGGGCATCAGCGGATTCAGACAATGGCTGGGCACCCAGGCACCTGTCACTTTCCAACAGGACGGAGTACATTGGATCAAAGACAACATGAACAAGAACGCCAATGCGCACCTGCCTGCCATCAGCCAAGGACCCATGCGTATGGACATGCTCTTCAGTGACAACATCCAGGGGGAGAGCCTGCTCTTCGGTGGCCAGTTCCACACCCCCACGGGAAGTGGAGCCATCTATCACCAGAGTACCGTCACTGGCCTAATGGGAGTCAAGGGGCTCGACCTGACCCTGGGGCTGAGGCTGGACTACGAGAAGGTGCAGCTGGACTATGACACTGGATACGACTTCGAGCACGAGTATGGGCTGGCAGGACACCTCAGCACGCCCAATATGGAGCGCGACCTCACACTGGTGCCTACAGCCGTTTACTCAGTCCAAGATGCCCTCGTGGGCAAACTCTCACATGATTACTTGCAACTGCTCCCCCGCCTCTCGCTCCAATACAAGATAAGCGAGAGCAACATCTATGCCACTCTGTCGCGCGGTTATCGCAGCGGAGGATACAACATCCAGCAATTCAGCGGCGCGCTTCAGCGCATGATGCAAGCCGACATCATGCAGGATGTGGCCCGTGTGACCATACCCGTATTGCAGAACCAACCCGCCATTCCCGCAAACGTCAAGGAACAGGTGGCCGAACTCTTGAAGGGCATGGCTACACAGCCCGACATCAATGCGCGCGCACTCTGCCTGTATAAACCCGAGTATGCCTGGAATTATGAGGTAGGGGCACATCTCAACCTCATCAATCACCGTCTGCGCCTGGATGCCTCTGCATTCTTGACCGAGGTGCGGAACCAGCAGGTTTCACGCATGGCAGCAAATGGATTGGGCCGCGTCACCACCAATGCCGGGCGCAGCCGCGCCATAGGGTGCGAGGTAACGGCCAGCGGACAAATCACAGAAGCCCTCTCGGCACACGCCGCCTATGGATACACACACAGCACATTCCACGACTACAGCCCCCAGGACGGCCTGGACTACAAGGGCAATTTCGTGCCCTTCATTCCCCTGCACACATTCAATGCCGGAGCACGCTATTCATGGAAGACAAAACGATGGCTGCGGCGCATCACCCTGCAAGCCGACTGGAACGGGCGGGGCAGAATCTACTGGACCGAGGACAACCATGTGAGCGAGCCTTTCTATGGCACACTGGACGCTCGCCTCACGCTATCGCACAGGAAGGCAGACCTGAGCCTATGGGGCAAGAACCTGACCAACCAGCATTACCGCTCCTTCTACTTCGAGAGCATGAACCGTGGTTTCAGTCAGAAAGGTGCACCCATCCAACTGGGCGCGGATGTCAGGCTGAGGTTCTGAGACGTTCTCATTGCTGAGACACGCCTCCAACGCTATGCTGTCAGTCCCGAACCTGCCGGCATTTCCGCGACACCAATGCCCGCAGTGCCCTATTCCCATCCCCAACAGGTACTGGCATAATTGCCGCAGCGCGCCAGGTACACGGAAACAGCATGAGGCGCACCCTGGCGGCAACCATGTCACGGGAGGAGCGACAGCGTGGGAAAAGAATGAGGCGGGCTTGGGATTGCCAACCAAGGGTAACTTCTTCCGATTTTTGGGTAATCCGCTATGTGCACAAAAATGCGTACCTTTGCCTTGTCAAAAAGCAAAAGAAGATGTACATAGAGAAGATCAAGTCACCAGCCGACTTGAAGGGACTGGATTTGAAGGCACTCCAGACTGTCGCCGACGAGACACGACAGGCCGTTCTGAACCGCGTGAGCAAGCATGGTGGGCACATTGGCCCCAACCTGGGATTTGTGGAGGCCACCGTGGCATTGCACTTTGTGTTCGACGCGCCCAGGGACAAGTTTGTGTTCGACGTGAGCCACCAGTGCTATCCGCACAAAGTACTCACAGGGCGAGCATCGGGCTTCCTGGGCAACGTGGACGACATGAATGCCATCAGCGGATACTCCTCGCCCACCGAATGCCCCGAGTATGACAACTTCGAGGTGGGGCACACATCCACCTCCATCAGCCTGGCCACAGGACTCCAGAAGGCACGTGACATAAAGGGCACGCACGAGAACATCATCGCCATCATAGGTGACGGATCGCTTTCGGGCGGCGAGGCTTTCGAAGGACTGGACGAAGCATCAGAACTGGGAACGGGCATCATCATCGTGCTCAACGACAACGAGATGTCCATCGCCGAGGACCATGGAGGCATCTACAAGAACCTGCGCGCCCTGAGGGAAAGCCATGGAGAATGCGCCCACAACTGGTTCAAGGCGTGGGGATTCGAGTACAAGTACCTGGAAGAAGGCAACGACCTGGAGAAACTCATCAAGGTCTTCGAGAGTGTAAAGGGCACCGACAAGCCCACTGTCGTGCACATCCACACCGAGAAGGGGCATGGCTTCGCACCTGCTGTGGCCGACAAGGAAGCCTGGCACTGGGGCATGCCCTTCAACATCAAGGATGGAAGCCGGCCGCAGTCACCCGCTGTGGAGACTTACGAGCAACTCTATTCCGACTGGATGCTACGGGAGATGCAGCAGGACAAAACTCTCATCGCCGTGACAGCAGGAACCCCTTCGGCCGCCGGTTTCACTCCAGAGAAGCGCAAAAAGGCCGGCAAGCAGCACATTGACATGGGCATTGCCGAGGAACAGGCTGCCGCCATGATTTCGGGAATGGCCAAGGGCGGACTGCACCCGGTGTGGACTGTGTACAGCACCTTTATCCAGCGCGCCTATGACCAGATTGCCCAGGACTTGTGCATCAACTCCAATCCTGCTGTCATCAATGTGATGTGGGGAGGCTCGGGCACGATGAACGACATCACGCACATCTGCCTGTTCGATATCCCCATGCTGTGCAGCATCCCTGGCCTCATCTACCTGGCACCCACCACCTGCGAGGAATATTTTGCCATGCTGCGCTGGTCCATCGTACAGGACAAGAAGCCCATCGCCATACGCGTGCCCAGCAATGGGGTCAACCACACGGACATGCCTGTCGACACCACCTATTCTTACGAGCCCAGCTACCTGGTGACACACGCCGGCTCCCAGGTGGCCATCATCGCCGCTGGCTCATTCTACCAGAAGGGCGAGCGGGTAGCCAGATTGCTCAGCGAGAAAGGCATCGACGCGACACTGGTCAACCCGCGCTATCTGAACGGGGTGGACGCATCGACGCTGTACAGCCTGAAGGACAACCACAGCCTGGTGGTGACTCTGGAGGACGGCTGTAAGGACGGAGGCTTCGGTGAGCGTATTGCCTCGTTTTATGGCACCACGGACATGAAAGTGCTGGTGGGCGGTATCAAAAAAGGGCTCTACGACCGCTTTGACCAGCAGCAACTGCTTGCCGACAACCACCTACTGGACACTCAGATAGCAGATGACATCATAAGCATATTGTAGAAAGCGGTCTGTGCGAGCACAGGAACTGCATGCGGCTGAGGGGCGTACAGCTCACACGGGCACTTGTCCATGCGAGCACCGCTCCACAGCCATGCTGGCTCGCCAACAGCGGACAGCGTGGGCACACGCCTGTCATCCGTTCCAGAACCGCCAGCTGGCCAAGGCCTGCAGGTGCAGCATCTCCAGTCCGTTCTTCACCATGGCTCCGCGCCACGCGCCACGCTTGAGGAAGAGGGTCTCCTGGGGATTATACACGAGGTCATAGAGCAGATGCCTGTCCGTGAGCAGATGATAGGGGATATCGGGACAGGCGTCCACCCGAGGGAACATGCCCAGCGGCGTACAGTTCACCACCACCTGGTAGTGGCCCATCACCTCGGGTGTGAGGTCGGCATAGGTAAGGCGACTTGGAGCGGGCGTGCGGCTCACGTATGTCCAGTCAAGCCCAAGCCTCTCAAGCCCTACCCTGATGGCACGGCTCGCGCCGCCTGTTCCGAGCACCAGCGCGTGTCGGTGCCACGGCTGCAGGAGCGGCCGTATGCTGTCCACAAACCCTATGATGTCGCTGTTGAAGCCCTTCAGCCTGCTCCCGCGCACCCGTATCACATTGACTGCGCCTATCTCCCTGGCCTCGTCGCTCAACTCATCGAGCATGGGGATGACAGCCTCCTTGTGCGGCAGGGTCACATTGAGCCCGCGCAGGTCGGGATTGTCCCGGATGATACCAGGAAGCAGGTCGGCCGAGGGTATCTCGAAATTGACATACTGGGCGTCAATATGCTCGCGCCGGAACTTCTCGGTGAAGAAGGCACGGCTGAAACTGTGCCCCAGGGGGTAACCTATTATTCCATATTTGTCCATAGACTTCGTCTCGTTTTTACTTCGTGGCCAGGTACATGGTACTGATGCCGCCGCAGAACCGTTCCCAGCGCACGCTGGAGAACCCGTTCTTGCGGAGTATCCGCTCCATCTCCTCGGCTTGGGGAAACGCCTCCATGCTGGTGGGCAGGTAGGTGTAGGCACTCCCGTCACGGCTGATAATCCGTCCAAGGACAGGCATCACCACATGGGCATAGAGGCCAAAGAGTTGCTTCATGGGAAAATGCGCAGGCGTGCTCAGTTCCACGATGAGCAGATGACCGCTGGGGCGCAGCACCCTGCACATCTCGCGCAAGCCGGCGTCAAGGTCGCTGAAGTTGCGCACTCCATAGGAGGAAGTGACTGCGTCAAAGGAATTGTCGGGAAACGACATGCGGGTGCAGTCCTCTCTCTGGAAGGTGATGATATCCTCCAGTCCAGCCTCCTTTACTTTCCGGCGTGCCACCTGCATCATGCCCTCGCTGATGTCGGCCCCCACTATGCGGCGGGGATGATTGCGCCGGGCCTGCATGATGGCCAGGTCGCCGGTGCCCGTGGCAATGTCCAGCACCTCCTGCGGGGCAAACTTCCCCAGCGCGTCGATGGCCTTGCGCCGCCAGCGGCGGTCTATTCCAAGCGAGAGGCTATGGTTGAGCAGGTCATAGGAATGTGCGATGCTGTTGAACATGCGCTCCACCTGCTGCCGTTTGTCTCCCTGTCCATAGGGTCTCACTGTCTCTGTCTGGTACATACCGTCAGTGTGTCTGCCGTGGGCGGGAAACAGCCCGGACGCACACGTCCCACCGAACGCATGTGCCCCGCCTGTCCCCCCGTGTGGTCACTTACCGTACTGGTTGAGCCAGTCGGTCACGTTCTTCTCAATGCGTGCGGCGATATCTCCCCCGCCTTCAGCAGGGTGAAATTTCTCGCCCACGATATGCTCGTAAAGCTCGATGTAGCGGTCAGACACGCTCCGGGCATACTCATCGGTGATTTCGGGCATGACTTGCCCCGGCTGGTTCATAAAGTTGTGCTCGATGAGCCACTGGCGCACGAATTCCTTGCTCAACTGCCTCTGTGGCAGTCCCTGCTCAAACTTCTCCTTATAACCATCGGCATAGAAGTAGCGGCTGCTGTCGGGCGTGTGTATCTCGTCGATGAGTATCACCTTGCCGTCACGCTTTCCGAACTCATACTTGGTGTCCACCAGGATGAGCCCCTTGGCTGCGGCCATCTCGGTGCCGCGCGCGAACAGAGCACGTGTATATTGCTCCATCTGCTCGTAGTCCTCGCGGCTCACGATACCCTGGGCGACAATCTCCTCGCGGCTGATGTTCTCGTCGTGTCCCTCCTCGGCCTTGGTGGTGGGGGTGATGATGGGCTCGGGGAACTTCTGGTTCTCCCTCATGCCGTCGGGCAGTCTCACGCCGCACAGCATGCGACATCCTTCCTTATACTCCCTCCAGGCCGAGCCAGTCAGATAACCCCGGATTATCATCTCCACGCGGAAGCCCTCCGCCTTGAGTCCCACAGTGACCATGGGGTCGGGTGTGGCCAGTTTCCAGTTGGGCACGATGTCGGCTGTGGCGTCGAGGAACTTGGCGGCGATCTGGTTGAGCACCTGCCCCTTGAAGGGAATGCCCTTGGGCAGCACCACATCAAAGGCCGAGATGCGGTCGGTGGCGACCATAACCATCAGGTCGTCGTTGATGTCATACACATCGCGCACCTTGCCATGGTACACGCTCACCTGCCCCGGCAGGTTGAAGTCTGTTCTGGTTAGAGCTTTCATTCTATATATGTTTGTTTTCAAGAGGCAGTTTGCTGTTCTGCTTGCCTCATCTTATATATATCTTCTTGGAGGCTGTCTGCTTGCCCGTTACGGCCTTCACCACATAGATGCCCGTGGGCAGTCCGCTCACATCCAGCTCGCTGGTGTCCCCGGCACTCTCCATCAGTTGCCCCATCGTGTTATATACCTGCAGCTGTTCCACGGTCATGCTGGTGGTCACCGTCCAGCCGTCCAGGTCTATCCGCACCGCATCCTCGGGGATTTCCTCCACGACATCGGCAATGTCGATGTACATGGGCGTGAACTCGTTTCCATAACGGTCGAGTATGCACACGGCGAACTGGTAGCCCTGGCCATACTGTTCGGGAATCTGATAGGAGTTGGTATAGGTCACGCCCAGCAGGTAGTCGGCCAGGATGCCTCCCGCTGTGCTCGTCTCCAGGTTCTCGTCCTTTTTCTCCTCGGGGATGGCGTACACGCTGTACCGCATGCGCTCCACCTCGTCCCACTTGAGTTGCTTCCCGTCCGAGACAAGGTTCTGCACGGTGCCCTGCTCCTCATGCTCCTTCCAGGTGATGGCGGGCGTGAGCGCGGGGTGCATGTACTTGTTGGCCTTGAGCCATGCGCCCAGCCCCCCGACCTTCTTCCCGTCGATGTCGCAGGCCGAGTAGAAGATGGCTCCCGGGGCGGCCGTCTTGGTATATGTCCGTGAGTACTGCACCTGCTTGCCCACCTCCTTCCAGTCGGCGGCGGTGTTGCTCGACTGCAGGAAAGTGAGCGAGTGGCTGGCGTAATGATGACGGCCAAACTGCTTGGCCACCTTGGACCACCACTGGGTCATGGGGCCGAAGGGGTTGGTCCTGTGGTCAGTCTTCCAGTAAATCTGGGGGGAAATGTAGTCAATGGTGCCCTCCTTGAGCCACGCCACGGGGTCAGAGAAGATGCCGTTGTACTGCCAGTCACTTCCCTTGGGTATGGGGTCGACCCCGTGCTTTGCGGCCACTGCGGGGTCGGAGCAGGCCGCTCCGGCCGGCGAGATGCCGAACTTGATGCTGGGGTCAAGTTCCTGTATCATGTTATAGACGTCGCCCACCATGGCGTTGATGTTCTCCCTGCGCCAGTCACCAAAGGAAAGCCTTGTGCCCGAATTCTTCCAGTCATTGTAGTCTTCGGCGTCACTTGACGTGGGCATGCCGCTGGGATAGAAATAATCGTCAAAAATGATGCCGTCGATGTCATAGCCCTCTATCATCTCACGGCATACAGCCACGATACGCTCGCGGGTCGCGGCAAGCGCGGGGTTGAAGATGACCTCGCCATTGTAGGAGATGAGCATGCCCCTTTTCTTCAAGTCCCTGTCATACCTTGTGTTATGGTCCTTGTCCGTCTTTTTCTTCCAGCGGTAGGGGTTGACCCACGCGTGGCATTCCATGCCCCGCTTGTGACACTCGTCCACCACGAACTCCAGGGGGTCCCAGTACAGGCGCGAGCCGCGGGTGCCCGTGAAGAATGCCGACACGGGCTCAAGGCTTGACTTGTACAGGGCATCGGCCATGGGGCGCACCTGGAAATACACGGAGTTGAGCCCTGCGGCCTGCATGGAATCCAGGTACTCCACCATCTCGCTCTTCTGCTTGCGGAATATGGCGTATGAGCTTCCCTTCACTGATGGCCAGTCGATGTTGTACACCGTGGCAAGCCACACGCCACGTACCTCGCGTTTGACATACCTGTCTGCCGCTGCCAGCGGCCCCAGGGCCATAGCAAGGAGTACTGCTGCGAGTAATGTTCTTTTCATTTTTGTTTAGTTTGTTAAGTTAATAATTCTCTTGTTTCCGTTCTTGGGTCTTGGCCTCATCATCGCGGCGGCGGTAAGCCTCCACGATGCGCGTCACCAACTTGTGCCTCACGATGTCACGCCCGTCCATCTGGACAAAGCCTATGCCGCGAACGCCATTGAGCACCTGCAAGGCATCCGCCAGCCCCGAGCGCACGCTTCCCGGAAGATCAATCTGCGTCATGTCGCCCGTGACAATCATCTTGGTGCGCATGCCCATGCGCGTGAGAAACATCTTGATCTGTGCCACGGTGGTGTTCTGTGCCTCGTCCAGGATGACCACAGCATCGTTGAGCGTGCGTCCACGCATGAATGCCAGGGGCGCTATCTGTATGATGTTCTGCTCCATCATCTCCCTCAGTCTCAAGGGGGGCACCATGTCCTCCAGGGCATCATAGAGTGGCTGCAGGTAGGGGTCTATCTTGTCCTTCATGTCCCCGGGCAGGAATCCCAGCTTCTCACCTGCCTCGACCGCAGGCCGCGAGAGTATGATGCGTCGCACCTGCTTGCTCTTCAGGGCACGCACGGCAAGGGCAATGGCCGTGTAGGTCTTGCCTGTCCCCGCCGGGCCTGTGGCAAGCACCATGTCGTTCTGCTCATAGGAGTCCAGCAGCCGCTTCTGTCCCGGCGTGCGCGGCGCGATGGGCTTTCCGGCCACGCTGTAGACAATCACATCGTCCCCGCCATGCCGTCCCGTATGCTCCCCCCTCAGTATGTGCAGCACATCCTCTTCGGTGAGCGTGTTGTACTTGTGTATATGTTCCTGAAGTTTCTGCATATGCTCCTCCAACGCGCACATCTCCAACTCGTCGCCCATCAGATGGATGACATTTCCGCGGGCCGCAATGCGCAACTTGGGGTAAAGCCCCTTTATTATCTGCATGTTCGCATTGTTTACCCCGTATAATGTTACCGGGTCGATGTCTTCAAGAGCAATATGTTTCTCTATCATCCAGTTTCGTTTATTCTTCTGCAAATTTACAGCACAAATTTGAGTTTTCCCTTATATTTGACTAACTTTGTTGTTCCAAGACAAGGGAGCCCGCCCCTGCCTGCAGGCGGCCCTCCTCACGCATCCCCGGAACTGCCACCCCCCCCAGCATGGCGCGTACGCTCCGCCCGCGCCATGTGCGGTCAAGCTCGCGCCCAGCCTCCATGCGGGTGCGCGACCGGGATGCAGCCCCGTTCCGGGGCAGAAGATTTTCCGCCCTCCTCTTGCACGTTATGGGAAATGTCGCTACTTTTGCCCCGAAACGACATGAGAAGATTAAAGAAGAAAATATACCTGTCGCTGTGCGCCTCGGCTGTAGCCACACTTGCGGCGGCGCGCGCATGCCACCCGGCGGTCATGCCCCGGCAGGAGACCGGTCACCAGGAAAACACAGAAAAGCCACTCCCCCCCGACACCCAGGCCACCCCCGTGCCTCTTGTGCACGCCGTCACCGGCCTGCACGCGACACCGGACTACCCCAACGGTGAGAGCAGCCCCTGGCACAAGGTGGGCAACGTGCATTCCTACAAGGACTGCTTCCCTGACGCGCAGGACGTGCAAATCGCGGCAGCCACCCGGTGGGGCGTGCCTCCCGTGGCCGACAGGCAGGAGGCCGAGCACAGGAAAGCCGAACTGGTGTATGTGGGAGCCGACCCGTACTTCACGGTGGACCGGAACATGAGCCACAGCATCCCCTATCTGGTCCCGCGCGCCCACGACCTGCTTCGCAACATCGGACGCAGTTTCCTGGACAGCCTGTATGTGCGGGGGATACCCCTGCACCGCGTCATCGTGTCAAGCATACTGCGCACCGAGGATGATGTGAGACGGCTCAGAAACCACAACGGGAACGCCAGCGAGCAAAGTTGCCACCGCTACGGAACCACCTTTGACATCGCCTACAACAGGTACGCCACGGTGTACGACCCCCGGGGTCCCGAACGCAGGGCCGTGCGCAACGACACGCTGAAGTGGGTGCTGAGCCAGGTGCTGAGAGACCTGCGCGCCGACAGCCTCTGCTATGTGAAGTACGAGGTGAGGCAGGGCTGCTTCCACATCACGGTGCGCTGACCGGACGGGCGGGCAAAGCCCCCAGCCCCCAGCCCACGGGGCAAGAGCAAACCACCGCATGCACACGGGGCGGCCAACGCATGCGGCCGCAGTCGCCAACGCAGCGCACTGCATCAGCCAACGCATGCGGCTGCCACCAGGCGGACTCGCCGCCAGCATGTGCCAGCAGCCTGCACGGCACAGGACAACTGGCCATTTTCCACGAAAAGCACACACTCCCGCACCAGGCCCACACACACAGGCATCACCCACAGGACAGCCTCATGCGGAACCTGCCACGAAAAGCCCCGCCGGAAGCCCAGATGTAAAAAAGAAAGGAAAAGGAGAATGCCTCATGCTTTTTTTGACTAACTTTGCAAGAGGATATAAACAAACTCTAAAATACATATCAGTACACAATGAGTACACAAGCAGAAAAGATCAGGGAGTTGGTGGAACTCCGTGCCAAGGCTCGCATGGGCGGTGGCGAGAAGGCCATCGAGAAGCAGCACGCCAAGGGCAAGTACACCGCACGCGAGCGCATAGCCATGTTGCTGGACGAAGGCTCATTTGAGGAGATGGACATGTTCGTGCAGCACCGTTGCACCAACTTCGGCATGGAGAAGAAGCACTACCTGGGCGACGGAGTGGTGACCGGCAGCGGAACCATCGCGGGCAGGCTCGTGTATGTGTTCGCACAGGACTTCACCGTGAGCGCGGGCTCACTGAGCGAGATGCTGGCCAGCAAGATATGCAAGGTGATGGACATCGCCATGCGCGTGGGCGCGCCTGTCATCGGGCTGAACGACTCGGGCGGCGCACGCCTGCAGGAGGGAATCAACGCCCTGGCGGGATATGCCGAGATATTCCGGCGCAACATCCTCTCAAGCGGCGTCATCCCGCAGATAAGCGCCATCATGGGCCCATGCGCGGGCGGGGCCGTGTACAGTCCCGCGCTCACCGACTTCACCTTCATGGTCGAGAACACCTCGTACATGTTCCTCACAGGCCCCGGCCCCGTGAAGGCCGTACTGGGCGAGGTGGTGACACAGGAGCAGCTGGGCGGGGCCAGCGTGCACGGCAGCAAGTCGGGCGTGACGCACTTCACCGCATCCACCGAGGAGGAGTGCATCGCCATGATCAAGCAACTGATGACCTACATACCCCAGAACAACCTGGAGAAGGCTCCACGCGTGGAGTGCACCGACCCCATCGACCGCCTGGAGGACAGCCTCAACGAGATTATCCCCGAGAACCCCAACCACCCCTACGACATGTATGAGGTCATCGGCGGGATTGTGGACAACGGCGAGTTCATGGAGGTACAACCCAACTTCGCAAAGAACATCATCGTGGGCTTCGCGCGCTTCAACGGGGAGAGCGTGGGCATCGTGGCCAACCAGCCCAAGCAGCTGGCCGGCGTGCTTGACTGCAACTCAAGCCGCAAGGCCGCGCGCTTTGTGCGCTTCTGCGACTGCTTCAACATCCCCCTCGTGACCCTCGTGGACGTGCCCGGATTCCTGCCCGGCACGGCGCAGGAGTACAATGCAGTCATCCTGCACGGGGCCAAGCTGCTCTACGCATACGGCGAGGCCACCGTGCCCAAGGTGACCGTGACCCTGCGCAAATCATACGGAGGAAGCCACATCGTGATGAGCTGCAAGCAACTGCGGGGCGACATCAACTACGCGTGGCCCTCTGCCGAAATTGCCGTGATGGGTGCCAGCGGTGCGGCCAGCGTGCTCTATGCCAAGGAGGCAAAGGCCCTGAAGGAAGAGGGAAAGACCGAGGAGGCCAAGGCTTTCATCAAGGAGAAAGAGGACGAATACACCAAGCTCTTCGCCACACCGTACCAGGCAGCCAAGTATGGCTACATCGACGATGTGATAGAGCCGCGCAACACACGCTTCCGTGTCATACGCGCCCTGGAGCAGCTCGCCGGCAAGAAACAGCACAATCCTGCCAAGAAGCACGGGAACATCCCCCTGTAAAACCGTCGTACACAATATAAACAAGGAGACATGACATTACTTACCGACTGGCCCACGGCATGGCTAATGACCGGCATAAGCGTGGGCATCGTGTTTTGCATACTGCTCATTCTGGTGCTCGTGCTGCAACTGATGGGGCGCATCAACAGCCACCAAGGCACCACCGCCACCGCGACAAGGCAGCCCGACGGCAACCCTTGCGGCTGCAACAGCGGAAAGCCCTCGGAGACCGACATGGCCGCTGTGGCCACCGCCGTGCACCTGTACCAGAATGACCTGCACGACATCGAGAGCGGAGTGCTCACCTGGCATCCCACCGAGACAGGCTGGCACAGCGAGCTGAACCCCACGCTCTAAATTTATTTACCTCTTAAAACAGACACAACAAGATGAAGGAATACAAGTTCAAGATAAGTGGCCAGGACTACACCACAAGCGTGGAGGAACTGGAGGACGGCACCCTGAACGTGACCGTCAACGGAAAGGCATACCAGGTGGAAATACCCGAGAAAGCCCAGCATCCCGCCCATTCCGTGGCAAGACCCGCCGCCCCGGCAGGACAGGCCGCGCCCGCAGTGGCACGGCCTGCGGCATCTGCTCCCGCCAGCGTGGCGGCCCCGCTGCCAGGCACCATCACCGCCGTGAAGGTGAAGGCCGGCCAGAAGGTCAGGAGAGGCGATACCCTGGTGGTGATGGAGGCCATGAAGATGGCCAACGAAATCACAGCCGAGGCCGACGGAACCGTGAAGAGCGTGCTCGTGAGCCAGGGACAGAGCGTGAACCAGGGAATGACCCTGGTGGAGTTTGTGGCCGACACGCAGCCCGCCACGGCTTCTGCCACCGCCGCCAAGCCCGCCGCCAGGCCCGCTGCCGCCCCAGCCCCCACCCCCACGCCCCAGCCTGCCGCAGGCTCCAAGTGCGTCACGGCTCCACTGCCCGGCACAGTGACACAGGTGCTGGTGAAGGCCGGAGACACCGTGAAGGCCGGAGACACCGTGGTGATGCTGGAGGCCATGAAGATGGAGAACAGCATCTGCGCCGACACCGCAGGCACGGTGAAAGTCGTCAGAGTAGAGAAAGGTGCCCAGGTGCAGGGCGGTGACGTGCTGATAGAAATGGCCTGAGGATATGAAGACACATCTGCGCGCCGTGTGCCTCATGGCACTGCTTCTGCTGGTGGCCACACCCATGATGGCCTCCGGATTCAGCCTGGACACTGCCCTGGAAAAGTTCTACAACGAGATGGGATTCACTTCCCTCTTCGTGGGTACCGGCTGGAAAAACCTGATAATGCTGGGTGTGGGCTGCGTGCTTCTCTACCTGGCCATCAAGAAGGAATATGAGCCGCTGCTCCTGCTGCCCATCGCCTTTGGGATGATACTGACCAACCTGCCCTGCGCCGGGCTCTTCCACACCGACATGTGGAACAACGAGTTCCTTAACCCCGAAAGCCCCTACTATCACAGTTACCGCCATGTGATGGCCGAGGGAGGACTGCTGGACATACTCTACATAGGCGTGAAGGCGGGTGTCTACCCCTGCCTCATATTCCTGGGGGTGGGGGCGATGACCGACTTCGGCCCGCTGATTGCCAACCCCAAGAGCCTCCTGCTGGGAGCCGCCGCACAGTTGGGGATTTTCGCGACCTTCCTGGTGACACAGATGGACCTCTTCGGGTTCAATCCCCAGGAGGCCGCATCCATCGGCATTATCGGCGGAGCCGATGGCCCGACCGCCATCTTCCTGACCACGAAACTGGCTCCGCACCTGCTGGGCCCCATTGCCGTGGCCGCCTACAGTTACATGGCACTGGTGCCTGTGATACAGCCGCCCATCATGCGACTGCTCACCACCAAGAAGGAGCGCATGATACGCATGAAGCAACTGCGCACCGTGAGCAAGAAGGAAAAAATCATCTTCCCCATTGCGGTTACTATCCTGGTGTCGCTCATACTGCCCTCGGCCGCCACTCTGATCGGCTGTCTCATGCTGGGCAACCTGATGAAGGAGAGCGGTGTGGTGGAGCGCTTGAGCAAGGCCGCACAGAATGAGTTGAACAACATTGTGGTCATCTTCCTGGGTACCACCGTGGGCGCGACCGCCACAGCCGATGCCTTCCTCAACTGGCAGACGCTGAGCATCCTGTGCGTGGGCATCGTGGCCTTCGGCGTGGGAAGCGCAGGAGGCGTGCTGCAGGCCAAGCTGATGAACCTGTTCCTGAAGGAGAAGATCAATCCGCTTATCGGTTCGGCCGGCGTGAGCGCCGTCCCCATGGCCGCACGTGTGAGCCAGATAGAGGGACAGAAAGCCGACCCCCACAACTTCCTGCTCATGCATGCCATGGGGCCCAATGTGGCTGGTGTCATCGGCTCGGCCATCGCCGCAGGCATCCTGCTCAGTTTCCTGGGCTGACGACTGCCCCCGACAGGGTGTGGCCCCGATGCCTATACACCGCAAGCAGAAAGGCTGTTTTTCACAGTGAGAAAGCCGGCAAGACCTGCCCGGACACCAATGACAAACATGCAGAGCAAGAGACTCCACACACTCACAATGCTGGCAGCCACAGGGGCTGCCAGCATTGTCTCTGCCCAGGGCAGCAAACAGACAGAATGAACTTTGACCACACACACAACAGCCCACACGTGACGAACAACGAATACACGCTGTACGAACTCAACAACCTGGTGCGCTCCGTACTGGAGAAGTCCCTGGACGAGGAGTACTGGGTGGTGGGCGAACTGAGCGATGCCTCCCAGGGCTACGGGGGCCATTTCTACGGCGAGCTCATCGAGAAGGAGGGGGATGGCAAGCGCATCCTGGCCCGTGCCAGGGTAACCTGCTGGGCCAGGACGTACAATCTGCTGCGGCTGCGCTTCCAGCGCGACACGGGGCAGGCGCTGCACGCAGGCATGAAGGTGCGGCTGCTGGTGAGGGTCACCTTCCATGAGCAGTATGGCTACGCGCTCAATATCGTGGATGCCGACTCCAACTTCACCCTGGGCGACATGGCAAGGCGCAGGCGCGAGATAATCATGCGCTTGGAGGCCGACGGCATCCTGCATGACAACCAGACCCTCCCGCTTCCCCGGCTGCTCACACGCATCGCTGTGGTCTCGGCACAGGGGGCTGCGGGCTATGGCGACTTCTGCAACCAGTTGGCACAAAACGACTATGGCCTGTACTTCCACGTCCGCCTCTTTCCCGCCGTCATGCAGGGAGCCAGGGTAGAGGAGACGGTGGCATCCGCGCTTCAGGCCATTGCCGATGAGGCCGACTGCTGGGACGCAGTGGTTATCATACGCGGTGGAGGTGCCACAGGGGATCTGAGCGACTTCGACAGCTACCTGCTGGCCTCGTGCATTGCCCAGTTTCCACTGCCCGTGATAACCGGCATCGGGCACGAGCGTGACGAGACTGTGCTCGACTATGTGGCGCACACGCGGGTCAAGACACCCACTGCCGCCGCAGCATTCCTCATTGACCACCAGGCACAGGAGGCTGCCACGCTCGACAGCCTGTACAGCCGCATCACCCGCTCCGCCCGCGAGCGGCTGCTGCGTGAGCGGCAACGCCTGGAGAGGCAATCCACCCTGTTGCCTCTGCTCACACACAGGAACACCGACCGCATGCGCGCAAAACTGGACCAGATGCGCGCCAACCTGCACGTCCTGCTGCGCCAACGCTTCGAACGGGAGCGTCACCGCCAGGATTTGCTGGAGCAAAGACTGCGCGCCTCTGACCCCTCTGCACTCCTCAAGCGCGGCTTTACCATCACCACTTGCCAGGGCAAGGCTGTCACACGACTCACTTCCATACACCCGGGCGACATCATCACCACCATCACCCTGGACGGGGAAATCAAATCCACAGTAACATCATGCAAGAGGAAAAACTGACTTACGAAGAAGCCATGCACAGGTTGGAGCAACTGGCCGCACGCATGGAAAACGGCGAGATTGCCATTGACCAGATGGCCGAGAACCTCAGCCAGGCACAGAAGTGGCTCAAGCAGTGCCGTGAGCAACTCTACGAGGCGGAAAAAAGATGCGATTCCCTACTCGAAGTCAACGAAAAGGAGTAACTTTGCAGCGCATCTGTGAGGCATTTGCCTACAACCTGCAACGAAAGACGACATAAAGACAACGATATGAAAGAAATCGACTGGAGTAACCTTTCATTTGGTTACATGAAGACAGACTACAACGTGCGTTGCTATTACCGCAATGGCGCGTGGGGCGAGACAGAGGTGTGCAGCGAGGAGACCATCCCCCTGCACATGGCCGCCACATGCCTCCACTACGGCCAGGAAGCCTTCGAGGGACTGAAAGCCTACCGCTGTCCCGACGGCAAGGTGCGTGTGTTCCGCCCCGACGAGAACGCCGCGCGCCTGCAAAGCACGTGCCGTGGCATTCTGATGCCGGAACTGCCCACCGAGAAGTTCATCGAGATGGTGGAGAAGGCGGTGCGCCTCAACGAGCGCTTCATCCCGCCCTATGAGAGCGGGGCCACGCTCTACATACGCCCCCTGCTCATAGGCATCAGCCCACAGGTGGGCGTGCATCCCGCCTCTGAATATCTGTTCGTCATATTCGTGACCCCCGTGGGGCCGTACTTCAAGGGCGGATTCGCCACCAATCCCTACGTCATCATCCGCGAGTATGACCGCAGCGCACCCCTGGGCACAGGAACCTACAAGGTGGGAGGAAACTACGCTGCCAGCCTCAAGGCCAACAAGATGGCACACGACATGGGCTACAGTTGCGAGTTCTACCTGGACGCGAAGGAAAAGAAATACATCGACGAGTGCGGCGCGGCCAACTTCTTCGGCATCAAGGACAACACCTATGTGACCCCAAAGAGCACCTCCATCCTGCCCTCCATCACAAACAAGAGTCTGATGCAACTTGCCCTGGACCTGGGGATGAAGGTCGAGCGCAGACAGATACCCGAGGAGGAACTGGCCACCTTCGAGGAGGCGGGAGCCTGTGGCACCGCAGCCGTCATCTCCCCCATCGAGCGCATCGACGACCTGGAGAACAAGAAGAGTTACGTCATCAGCAAGGACGGCCAGCCAGGCCCAATCAGCACGAAACTCTACCACATGCTGCGTGACATCCAGTACGGCATTGAGCCTGACACTCACGGATGGACCCGCGTGGTCATCGGGTAAGGCTTCACCGGAATCCCCGCACCACCACACACCCAGCAAGCCTGGCCTCCACAACGAGAGGCCAGGCTTGTTGGTTCCTTGGGTAAGGAATACTCGCGCCTGGTGGCAGGGGGCACCACCCACACGGAGAGACTCACAGCATCGCGCCCTGCTTGGGGCAACAGACATCTTCTTGCCCAAGAAGCAAACTTGGACAATCGGCCTTGGTGACCCCTGGCTTGTGCCTGGGGCACTTACTTGTGCGTCCCCACTATAGTGGTGGGAGGAAGCTGCGTGTTTCGGCGGTCGGTCTCTGTCACCACGCGGGCAGCAAACTGCATGAAGGCATGCCCCGTTACGCTCGTGGGGTCGAGAGCGGCGGGAGTGCCGTCATCACCACTCTGGCAGATGTCCTGCACTACAGGTATCTGTCCCAGCAGGGGCACCTGCATCTCCTCGGAGAGCCGCTTCACGCCTTCCTGGCCAAAGAGGAAATACTTCTCGTCAGGATGCTGGGCAGGGGTAAACCACGACATGTTCTCCACAAGTCCCAGTATAGGCACATTGACCTTGTCGTTCTGATACATGTTGATTCCCTTGCGCGCATCGGCAAGAGCCACCTGCTGGGGTGTGCTCACAATGACCGCGCCCGTGATGGGAAGAGTCTGCACCAGGGTGAGATGGATGTCGGATGTACCTGGAGGTGTGTCGAGCACGAAGTAGTCAAGGTCGCCCCAGTTGGCATCGCCAATGAGTTGCTTGAGGGCATTGCATGCCATGCCTCCTCGCCACAGGGTAGCCTGGTCGGGATTGACAAAGAAACCGATGCTAAGCACCTTCACGCCATACTTCTCAATGGGCATGATGAGGTCGCGTCCGTTGACGCGCTCGCTGTAGGGCCGCGCGTCTTCCATATGGAACATCTTAGGCACGGATGGGCCGAAAATGTCGCAGTCAAGCAAGCCCACCTTCAGCCCCATCTGGGCCAGCGCCACGGCAAGGTTGGCGGCCACTGTGCTCTTTCCCACACCGCCCTTGCCGCTGCTCACGGCAATGATGTTCTTCACTCCAGGAAGCAGGTCGGGCAGGTCGGGACGTGGAGCCTGCAGGGACTTTGTCTTGATTTCAACCTCCACGTCGTTGCTCACATAGGCATGTATGGCAGCCTCGCAAGCCTTCACCATGCTCTTCATAAAGGGGTCGGTGGGCTTGTCAAATATCAGCGAGAAACTGACGTGCATGCCTGCGATGCGCAGGTCGTCCTCCACCATCTTCATCTCCACCACATTCTTGCCCGTACCGGGGTAACGCACAGTGGCGAGTGCGTCCATTATCAGTTTAGGATAGAGTTCCATCTTTTTCTTTTGAATGAGAAGTAACAAGTGTAAATGACACGTGACATGCGGCAAGTGGAAAGCGGACAACTCTTCCTTCCACCATTTGCCTGCATCCGCTGCGGTCATCTGCCCACTTCCAGGCTCGAGCGTTTCTGCCGGCTGTAGGAGCGGTATTCGTCCAGGGGGATGTCCACCTCAGGCTCTGTCAGTGCCCCCTGGAGGGGCAGGCTGAAGCACAGGTATTTGATGTCGATGCCGCGCGCGCGCCACATGCTCTCATAATAGGTCTGGATTGACTGTGCCAGGGCGAGCATTCCCTCGGATGGCTCGGCATAGAGGTTGCGGGTCTCGGCCAGGGGCTTGATGCCATTGGCCGAGAGCATCTCGCGCGTGTAGGTATAAAGGAAATTGCTGTCGGTCTTCAGATGCATCAATCCGCCATCTTGCATGAAAGCACGGTAACGTTGCATGAAAGCGGTGCCCGTGAGCCGCTTTGACACCTTTTTCATCTGGGGGTCAGAGAAAGTGAGCCACACCTCGCTCACCTCACCTGGCGCGAAGAAGCGGTCGATGAACTCGATGTTGGCGCGCAGGAAACCGACATTGTCCATGCCTTCTCGTCTCGCTTCCTGGGCACCAGTCCACATGCGCGCCCCCTTGATGTCCACACCGATGTAGTTCCTGTCGGGGAACATGCGTGCCAGCCCCATGGTGTATTCGCCCCGTCCACAGCCCAGTTCGAGCACCAGGGGACGCTCGTTGCGGAAAAAATCCCTGTTCCAGCGTCCCCTCAGGTCAAAGCCATCGGCATGCAGAGTCGCATACGGGCATTCCACCACCAGAGGATTTGCGGCCATGTCGGCAAACTTCGCCAGTTTTCCCTTTCCCATGCTCTATTTGGTTGTTCGATATTAACGACACTGCCTGGCAAACGGCTGTATGCCCCCCGCCGTCCCTCTACTTGCTGATTGTATAGGAAGCCGTGCCTATGTTCTGCCCGTCGGCGAAGATGTCCACACGGTAGGTGCCCGCGCTGAGCGTCTCGCTCACGTCCCAATAGACGGTCACGCTCTGCTCCTCGCCAGTGTACTCTATGTCCTTGCGTATGCTGTATTCCAGTTGCCGGTTCTCATACTTGAAGGTCCCACCACCAGTAAGCACGCTGCCCATGGGGGTAGAGATGCGCAGATAGATGCTGCGCAAGCCTGTGCTGGCGGTCACGTTGCGCGCCACATTGAAGCTGATGGCGAACTTCTTCACATCCTTTATCTTCTTGGCACGCTTTCCCCTCTTGTTGCGCGCCTCTATGTGGATACCCGTAGCGTCCAGCTGGCTGGCAATTTCCACTTTCTCGGAGAGCGACTCGTTCTGGCTGCTGAGATTGGAGATGTGCCGCTGCGCCTGCTCATTCTTGGTCTTCAGGCTGGAGTTCTCCTGTGTGAGTTCCTGGTTCATGCGGTTAAGTGAGTCAATCTGGAGAACATAACTGCGAAGTACCTTACGCAATACAGCGAGTTCCTTCTTCAGACGCATAATCTCGGCCGCATCGCTGCTCTTCACACGCCTCAGTTCCTCCAGCAGTTCCTCGGTACGCTGCTGTTCCTGTTCCAGTTGTGCCACCAGCGAGTCGTTGTTTATCTTCATCTTCATCTCATTGTACTGCATGGCAAACTGCTCATACTCGTTCTCCATCTCACGCTTGTCCATCTCGGCAAGTTCAAGCATCTGCTTGTTTTTCTCATTCTGCTTGTGCATGCGGAATGTGAGGAAACCGATTACTGCCACAAGCACTGCTGCCACGGTCACGGACAACACAATGGTCTGTTTCTTGCTCATATCCTTTTATGTTGTTTCCTGTATTCTAATCCCATTACCGGGATGCAAAGTTAAGCATAAAGTCTGGATTGCCGCCCATGAAAGCCTTGCTCATTTGTGTTTCATCACATCCGTCCCCGCTCCAGGATGCCGCCGGGAGACTTTTTCCTTTCCTGATACGGACTGCAGCGTGCCGCCAGTCGGGAGAATTGTTGTATATTTGCAGCACAAGAGATTCTGAATGTTAACGCGGTGACGCACAGCCGCGAAAGCGTCAAGTACAGATTCCCACGCAAGCCAACACACCCATAGTATGAAGAGATTTATTATCCCGGCGTTGCTTCTGGCCGGCACACTGGCAGCAGGAGCACAGACACTCACTCGAATGAACGCAACCACCGTGCAGGCCACGCTCGACAACGGGCAGATGCTCTATGTGGACTTCTACGGCCCGCACATCTTCCGTCTGTTCCAAGACCCGAAAGGCGGAATCGTCCGCGACCCTGAGGCCAACCCGCCTGCACAAATCCTGGTTGACAACCCCCGCCGCAAGGTGGAAGGGATCCGTATCGTGGGCAACGCCATCCGCGTGGGCGACCTGACGGTCACGCTGGGCAAGGAGGGCGAACTGCTCGTCACCCGCGACGGGTTGGAAGTCATACGCCAGAAGTCCCCAACCGGCTTCGGACGCAACAATGTGAGCATGACCCTGGAGCAGAGTCCCTCCGACTGGTTCTACGGAGGCGGTGTGCAAAACGGGCGCTTCAGCCATCGTGGAAAGTCCATCGAAATCAGAAACACCAACAACTGGGTGGACGGAGGCGTTGCCAGCCCCACACCATTCTACTGGAGCACACGCGGCTACGGAATCATGTGGCACACATTCGCCCCTGGCACCTACGACTTCGGAAAGACCGAGGCCGGAGAGACCAGGCTGAGCCACGAGACAACGTATCTTGACCTCTTCGTCATGGTGGACAATGGTGCCGTAGCCTTGCTCAACGACTTCTACCAGCTTACGGGACATCCCGTTCTCCTGCCCAAGTTCGGTTTCTACGAAGGCCACCTGAATGCCTACAACCGAGACTACTGGACCGAGACCGAGGCTGGCAAGAACGGCTTCATGACCTACGAGGACGGAAAGCAGTACAACGAGAGCCAGAAGGACAACGGCGGCATCAGGGAGAGCCTCAATGGCGAGAAGAACAACTACCAGTTCAGCGCACGCGCCGCCATAGACCGCTATCTGGACAACGACTTCCCCCTGGGATGGTTCCTGCCCAACGACGGATACGGTGCCGGATACGGGCAGACTGGCACGCTCAAGGGCAACATACAGAACCTGAAGGAGTTTGGCGAATATGCCCGCAAGCGCGGTGTGGAGATTGGCCTGTGGACTCAGAGCGACTTGCATCCCAAGGATGGTGTGGAGCCCTTGCTGCAAAGGGATATAGTAGGAGAGGTGCGCGACGCTGGCGTAAGGGTGCTGAAGACTGATGTGGCATGGGTGGGAGCCGGCTACAGCTTCGGCCTCAATGGTGTGGCCGATGTGGCTCGGGTGATGCCTTACTACGGAGCGCAGGCACGCCCCTTCATCATCAGCCTGGACGGATGGGCGGGCACACAACGCTATGCGGCCATCTGGACGGGCGACCAGACTGGCGGACAATGGGAGTACATACGCTTCCACATCCCCACCTACATCGGCAGCGGACTCTCGGGCCAACCGAATATCACCAGCGACATGGACGGCATCTTCGGCGGCAAGAATGTGCCGGTGAACGTGCGCGACTTCCAATGGAAAGCCTTCACGCCCATGCAACTCAACATGGACGGATGGGGCAGCAATCCCAAGTACCCGCAAGCACTGGGCGAGCCGGCCGCGAGCATCAACCGCTATTACCTGAAACTCAAGAGCCGCCTGCTGCCTTACGCCTACAGCATAGCCCGCGAGGCAGTCGATGGGAAACCCATGATGCGCGCCATGATGCTGGAGGAGGAGAACGACTACACGCTCAGCCCACGTGCCGACTACCAGTTCCTGTTTGGCCCCAGCATACTGGTGGCACCTATATATAAGGAGACGCGCGCGAGGAAGAATGGTGACGATGTGCGCGACGGCATCTACCTGCCTCACGGCCAATGGATGGACTACTTCACCGGAGAGGTGTACCAGGGCGGCCGCATTATCAACGACTTCCCAGCCCCGCTGTGGAAACTGCCCGTACTGGTGCGCCTGGGAGCCATCATCCCCACGCACAAACCCACAAACACGCCAGCCGAGATGGACTCCACCCTGCGCTGCTACGACATTTATCCCGCGCCGGGTTGTCACTCATTCACAGAATACGACGATGACGGACGCACAGACGCTTACCTGAACGGGCAGGCCACACACACCACTGTGTCACAACACACCGACAAGAAAGGACGCCTCAACGTCTGCATACAGAAGACACGGGGCCTTTACGACAAATTCATCACAGGCAAGAGCACACAAGTGCGCATCTACTGCCAGCAGGAGCCCAGCAAACTGACGGTAAAGGTGGGAGGCCGCAAGCAGGCACTCACACGGGCCGAGAACTACACAGCCTGGAAGCAGACTCCCAACACCTACTACTACGGCACAGGCGATGACGCTTACCGCAAGGTGTCCGCGCTGATGGTCAACATCGGCAAGACCGATGTGACGCAGAACGAGATTACCCTCACTACACAGGCATCCATTGACACCGCCAGCCACCTGCTCAAGACACGGGGCACACTGGCAGAACCCGTGTGCCGCATCACCGACGAAGACCTGCAGGCATACACGCTCACCCCATCGTGGGATTCTGTACAGGGAGCCGACTACTACGAACTGCTGTTTGACGGGCAGCTCTACTCCACCATCCGGCAGACACGATACACCATAGACGGCCTACAGCCCAAGAGCGACTATGAGATGAGAGTGCGTGCCGTGAATGCCCAAGGGACATCAGGATGGACTGACATCTACGCCACCACCACCGAGGACCCTCTCAAGTATGCCATCCGGGGCATGCGGGGCACCACCACCTGCGCCAACCAGCCTGGCCAGAAGGTGGCACACCTGTTTGACTTCGACGAGGGAAGCGTATGGCACACGGCATGGAACCTTAAGGCCGTGCCCTTTGACCTCACCATCGACACCCGCAGCATAAGTCATCTGGAAAGCATGCGGTACATCCCCCGCCCCGACGCGGGCAATGGGACCTTGCTGGAGGGCACGGTGAGCCTGAGCGCAGACGGCGAGCGGTGGACCGAGGCGGGCTCATTCAAGTGGAAACGTGACAGCGAGCCCAAGAACTTCGACCTGCTCCCATTCGTGGACGGGACGTGGCGCTACATCCGCCTGCATGTGGCCTCGGCAGTGGGCAATTTCGGCAGTGGCAGCCAGATATACGTGTTCCGGCAGCCAGGCGCACCCTGGCATATCCCCGGCGACATCAACCAGGATGGCAAAATCGACGAAAGCGACCTCACCAGTTACATGAACTACACAGGACTGAGACAGGGCGACAGCGATTTCGCCGGATACATCTGCAAGGGCGACCTCAACGGGAACGGACTCATCGACGCCTATGACATCAGCGCCGTGGCAACGGAACTCGATGGCGGTGTCCACGGAGAGACAAAGGGCGAACTGAAGGGCACCGTGAGCGTGGAGGCCAACAAGCAGCAATATGCCAAAGGCGAGACCGTGACACTGACCGTGACTGGCAGAGGGCTGCAGGGAGTGAACGCCTTGAGTATGTGCCTGCCCTACGATGCCACGGAAATGGAATACCTGGGCGTGGAGGCCGTGGCAGTAAAGGACATGTACAATATGACCTACGACCGGCTGCACACCAACGGCCAGAAGGCACTCTACCCCACCTTTGTCAACCTGGGCATGAAGAACCTGCTGGAGGGCGACTGCATACTCATGCGTGTCACCTTCAAGGCACGCCGGAGCATGAGGTGGGACGGCCGGGTGAGCGATGGCATGCTGGTAAGCAGGCACGGCAAGTCATTAGCCTTCTGATATCATTGCTATTCATAGGGCAGTGAACTGTTTTGGAAAACTTTTCCTTTAAGGACAAGCAAGGCTATGTTGTATATCAATAATTTACAGAACAAAGCGGGAAACATTCGCCTGGATTTGGAAATTAAATCTTCCGAAATGGTTCATTTTCCCAGCAAAAGCATTGCGTATTAGCGGCCGATTACATAACTTTGCGAGGTCATTCCATAAGAGGGAATGGCCTCGCAACTTCTTTTCCACACAATGCGAAAGAGGGGACAGCGGGCCATCCCTACGAGACACACCAGGGAACCACAAACACACAGCAATGATACAGACCGTAAAGAAAAGAGACGGACGCATCGTGGGATTCAACGAGCAGAAGATAGCAGCCGCAATCCGCAAGGCCATGTTCGCCACCGAACAAGGTGAGGACGAGGCTCTGGTATGGCAGATTGCCGACAGAATCACCATGAAGGGAAAGTCACAGATGACCGTGGAGGACATCCAGGACATGGTGGAGAACGAACTGATGAAAAGTTCGCGCAAGGATGTGGCCAAGGCTTACATCAAGTACCGCAACGCTCGCAGCGTGGCACGCAAAGCGAAGACCACCGACATTTTCCTGGAGATCATCAATATCAAGAACAACGATGTGACGCGCGAGAACGCCAACATGAACGCCGACACACCCGCAGGGATGATGATGAAGTTCGCCAGCGAGACCACCAAGCCCTTTGTGGACGACTATCTGCTGAGCGAAGACGCGCGCGAGGCCGTGAAGAACAACTACCTGCACATCCACGACAAGGACTACTACCCCACCAAGTCACTCACCTGCATACAGCACCCCCTTGACCGCATCCTCAAGTGTGGATTCCAGGCCGGACACGGAGAGAGCCGTCCGGCCAAGCGCATCGAGACCGCCAGCATACTGGGATGCATCAGCATGGAGACCGTACAGAACGAGATGCACGGGGGCCAGGCCATCCCCGCCTTCGACTTCTACCTGGCTCCCTTCGTGCGGTCGTCCTACATCGAGGAGGTGAAAGTGCTGGAAGACCTCAATGCCGAGGACTACAGCGAACTTTACCACACCCCCATCGACGACTATCTCAACATTCCCCTGGCCGGCCTCGAGGGACGCGAGCGCATCAAGCAACACGCAATCAACAAGACTGTAGGGCGAGTGCACCAGGCCATGGAGGCATTCATCCACAACATGAACACCATACACAGCCGGGGAGGAAACCAGGTCGTGTTCAGCAGCATCAACTATGGCACCGACACCAGTGCCGAGGGGCGCTGCGTCATCAGGGAGATCCTGCGCAGCACCTACGAGGGCGTGGGCAACGGCGAGACCGCCATCTTCCCCATACAGATATGGAAGAAGAAGCGCGGTGTGAGCTACCTGCCCACCGACAGGAACTATGACCTGTACCAGTATGCCTGCAAGGTGACAGCACGCCGCTTCTTCCCCAACTTCATCAACCTGGACGCTCCCTACAACCAGAACGAGAAATGGAAGGCCGATGACCCAGAGCGCTACAAATGGGAGTGCGCTACCATGGGATGCCGCACGCGCGTGTTCGAGAACCGCTTTGGGCCAAAGACGAGCATCGGGCGCGGAAACCTGAGCTTCAGCACCATCAACATCGTCAAGCTGGCCATCGAATGTATGGGCATCAAGAACGAGCAAGAACGCATCGATGCCTTCTTTGCCAAACTGGACCACCTGCTCCAGATTACTGCGCAACAACTGCACGACCGTTTCGAGTTCCAGAAGACTGCCTTCGCCAAGCAGTTCCCCCTGTTGATGAAGGGTCTATGGCTGGGCAGCGAGAACCTCAAGCCAAACGACACCGTCGCCTCCGTCATCAACCAGGGCACACTGGGCATCGGCTTCATCGGACTGGCAGAATGCCTGGTGGCACTCATCGGCAAGCACCACGGAGAGAGCGAGAGGGCACAAGAACTGGGCATCAGGATTGTCACCTACATGCGTGACCGCGCCAACGACTTCAGCGAGCAGTACCAGCACAACTACAGCATACTGGGCACACCGGCCGAGGGACTCTCAGGCCGGTTCACCAAGAACGACCGCAAGCAGTTTGGCCCGCTGCCCGGCATCACCGACCGCGAATACTACACCAACAGCAACCACGTCCCCGTCTATTACCACTGCACCGCCCTGCACAAGGCACAGGTGGAGGCTCCCTACCACACACTCACCCGAGGCGGGCACATCTTCTATGTGGAAATCGACGGCGACGCCACACACAATCCCGAGGCTGTGATGCGCATCGTGGACATGATGGACAAGTACGACATAGGCTATGGCAGTGTCAACCACACACGCAACCGCTGCATGGACTGCGGATACGAGAACGCCGACAAGCACCTGGAGGTGTGCCCCAAGTGCGGCAGCGCCAACATCGACCGCCTCCAGCGCATCACTGGCTACCTGGTGGGCACCACCGACCGGTGGAACAAGGCCAAACTGTCGGAACTGAACGACCGCGTGGTGCATGACAATTAATGTACTGAAAGTCCTGCACGACACCACCGTGGACGGCCCTGGCTTCCGCACCAGCATCTACTGCGCGGGATGCCTGCACCAGTGTCCCCAGTGCCACAACCCCCAGTCATGGGAGTTTGGCAGCGGGACAGACCGCACCACCGACGAGTTGCTGGAGGAGATCCTGGCCGACCCCTTTGCCGATGTGACCTTCACGGGCGGCGACCCCTTCTACCAGGCCGACGCGTTCACGGAACTTGCCGAAAAGGTAAAGAGCCGCTCAGGAAAGACTATCTGGTGCTACACGGGATTCCTCTTTGAGCAACTGGTCAAGAACACGAGTTGCAGGCAACTGCTGCTCAGCATCGACGTGCTCGTCGACGGGCCGTTCCTCACGGCGAAACGCGACGAGGAAGCCCTGTTCCGCGGGAGCACCAACCAGCGCATCCTGCTGGCACGCGAGAGTGCCGAGACAGGCAAGCCCATACACTGGCAGAAGCCCAACTGGGACTTGTAGGGAAAACTGCGGCGCAAGCCGCGCGCACCAAGGCGGGAAGGACAGCCACCCACGGCTTCCTTCCCGCCTTTCCCATTTTCCGCCCCCGTCCCCGCGTCATGCGACATGGTTCCCGCCACACACAGGGCGCATTCCCGGACGCGGAAAAGTTTTCGACATGCCTTTTGACGGAAAAAAGCGAAAACGCTTGCGCATGAAAGGCAAAAGCCCTAACTTTACGGATTGAAAGTATATCATCCACATCCAAGCCGCACTTACAGCATAAAAGCACACACTGGCAGTTCGCAGGCAAGAAGGAGGAAAGAGAAGAAGAACAGATAAAGAAAAGAAGATGAAAAGAAGAACCGAAGCCACGCTGTGGGCTACACTGGCATGTATCGCCGCTGTGGGCGGAATGTGGTCGTATGGCGAGTACCGCATGATTGACGACATGGGTGCCAACTCCGTCAACCCCTTGCTGGCAGAGAACATCGAGGCTCTTACTGGCAACGAGGCGACCACGACTTGGATGGCACGCGAGTCAAGATGCACCAAGTTTGTGGGCATAGGGAAAAGCGTGCGACTCAGCGACGGAACCACACTCGCGGCTGATGCCGCTGGATTTGTCACCATAGACGGACGCATGGAATACGAGGAAGGAGGCGAGGCATCGTTCCGGCCTGTGTCCTGTGACGACCTTTACAAGACGACAGAGAACTGACACAAGGCGCGCCCATCCCACAACGCGCCCGTTTCACCTGCAAGAGACATGTACCGCACAAGTCCCATACTGACCATCCTCACTGCCCTTACCCTTTTGCTTGCCGCATGCACACGGCCGGGCAACAGGGACGTTCCCACTGTCCGTGTGGATGTCACCCAAGACCTCCCGGCCGACAGTTTCTTCTCCGGATGCACCCACATCCGCCTTGACCCAGTGACCGAGCCGATGCTGTCAGGAGTGCGCGACATCCGTTTCCTGGACAGCCTGATATTCATCCTTGACGACGCGGGACGCATATTCACATTCTCCACCCAGGGCCGTCACCTGGCCACCCTTGACAGCATGGGACTGGGCAGCGGGCAGTACGCGACAGCCGATGCCTTCGATGTGACCGACGCAGGCATTTATGTGCTCTGCCGCCCGCAGAAGCGCATCATGCACTACTCCTTCGGCGGACAGCTGGCACACACCTACCCCATCCACGACTACTATCTGGGCTTCCGCGTTCTGTCCGACTCGACGGTTGTGCTTGCCTCGGGCAACTGCAACGGGCGCATGGCCAACTTCATCACCATGGAGATGGGCACCCAGAGGTTCATCCACGAGGCCGAACCGTTTGAACGCACCGAGTCGTTCACCTCCGACACCTACCATCCCTTTGTGGGGCGCAAGGGCGACACCCTCCTTGTGACCAACCCTTTCCACACCGACATCAAGACGCTGACAGACGGGAACACAGTTCCGCTGTGCACCTACACGTTCAACACCCGTGACCGGTTGCCCAAGGACATGCAGGACTACACCTTCGAGGAACTGGCACAAATGACCCGCCACAAGTCCGTCGTGCGGGGAATCGCACTCTGCTGCGCCACAAGCGAGGCCACCTACACAGGCTACGAGATGTTCGGAAGGTGCGGCCTGTCGTACCTGCTCGCCAGAATCAAGGACGACGGCACCACACAGAACATGACCATAAGGAACAATCCGGAGGCCAGTTTCCCCTATCTCTCCGCTCCCCTGTGCGAGGTCAACGGCCAGTTGGCAAGCGTTGTACCCGCGTACATGCTGCTGCGGATTGAGCAGGCCTACGGGCTCAGCAAGTTTACTTCTGCCGGACTACAACAGACCGACAATCCGGTCATCCTCCTGCACCGGCTGAGATGAGCGTGGGCAAAACACCATCGGATGCCGTTCTGCAAGAGGACTGCCACTAACCAAGAATGGACAAGGGACACACGACCAAGACACACATACAGAAACACATGGCACGCTGGAAGCGCTTCCTGACCATCGTCACGCTCACGCTGATTTGCGCCTGCGCGCTTATCTCGCTGCTCTACGCGGCCGGTGCGCTTCCCGAGATGCTGGAGTTGTCCACACTCTTCGCCGTCTTCACCGCCGTCTTCTCCATATTGGTTCCATGCTGCCTGTGCCTCACACTCATCACACTGTCCGAACCGCAAGAGAGCGACCAGCCCCTGCCACCCGAAAAGGAGGAGCAAGGCGACGAACTGCATGTAGATCTCCTGCACGGGACGCTGGTCTATGGCAAGAAACAGGTGCGCTGTAGACAGCAGATTCTGCTTGTCCTGCAACACATGACAGACAGGAGCGACCACTTCATCAGCAAGAGCGACTTCGCCGCCGTACTTGACGACTCCTCCTACAGCAGCAACTGCGACACCGCAAACGCGAAAATCAACACCCTGGTCTCCTCAATCAGAAGCACGCTGCGCGACCTTCCCTACGAGATTGTCAATGTGAACCGCCAGGGATACATCCTCAACAAGAGAGCCGAAACCATAGAGGTGACGCAGTAAGCCACCAGGAGGCATACGGCCGCCTCCCGCAACGCACCCATACACACAACTTCCTCCCCCAAAAGGCGAAAACAAAGGCCGGGACACGCTTCCTGCGGCATGACCCGGCTTTCCGGTTTGTGTGACCGGCAATTCTGCGAAATCATTATCTCCCTATGCTCCAGGGTGTTTGATAGTTTATCCATAGTTATTTGATAATAACAAAACACTAATATGAGAGTAATATGATATCACGTCCCAGCGCATTTTGCTCACCACGCCATAACTTTGCAAATGTAAACGCAGACATTAGTTTCTAACTATTATAAAGTGCCGTCAAGCGTGCGCGTGAGCGTAAGCAAGACAACACAAGGCAAAAAGATCAAATGTCAGATAACTGCCAGAGGAGACCAAGCCGGTGATGAACCTTAGGCAAAAGCCTGTAGGAAAATAACCATATCATCAAAAGAGGCACATATTACTTCACATCACTTCCACATTTTTATTCGTGCGCCCACCATTCAAAAGCCGGCTTGGCTCTTCCACTGGACTCTCCCACAAGACTTCGGAACACTACACCCCCGCATTTTCCGTGGCAAGGGGACATATCCCCACTGCGGCGCGTTGACCATTGCATCCGCATGCGTGTGGCGGCCTGCCCCACAAGCAGGACGCGTGTATGGGCATGACCACAAACAAGTAGAGCGCAGGCATGGCCAATATGATGAAAAAGCGATAACTTTGCAAGTCAGGGAAAAAGAACATGCACCACACGAACATGCTGTACGCAAAGAAAGGAATTATCCTGTGCGCCCTTCTGCTCATAGGAGCGGGCTGCACCACACTGCACGCAAGAGGAGAGAAGAGGCAAGCAGGCACCTATGCCCAGCACCCCTGGAACGGCAGGCGCATCGCCTACATCGGTGACTCGGTGACCGACCCCAACCAGGGCGTCGGGCAAGTGACACACTACTGGCAGTTCCTGGCCGACTGGCTACACACCACCCCGCTGGTGTATGCAGTGAGCGGATATGACTGGACACACGCCGTCGGCCTCACCGACAAGCTGTACCAGGACGTGGGGCAGGATGTGGATGCCATCATCGTGTTCCTGGGCACCAACGACTACAACGAGGACCTCCCGCTGGGGAAGTGGTTCACCGAGAGTCCCGAACAGGTCGAGCGCGGCAAGGGCGGCAGGGAGTTCCGGGACGTGCGCCTGCACCGTACCCTGTGCACAGACCAGGGCACGCTGCGAGGCCGTATCAATGTGGCCATGCGGCATCTCAAGAGCCTATACCCCACCAAGCAGATTGTCCTGCTCACCCCCCTGCACCGGGGGTACGCGTTCTTCGGCAAGGGCAACCGGCAGCCAAGCGAGGACTACCGCAATGAGCAGGGACTATGGATAGATGACTATGTGGAGGCCATACAGGAAGCCGCGCATGTGTGGGCTGTCCCCGTCATTGACCTGTTCTCTCTCAGCGGACTGCTTCCCACAGTTCCCAGCCAGAGACAATACTTCTGCCACGAGGACACCGACCAACTGCACCCCAACACGCGAGGTCACCGGCGCCTTGCCATGACCCTGCTGACGCAGCTTGCCGGTCTGCCCTGCGGCTGGGAGTAGTGCCTTGCCACACACACCACGCGAGGCCATGCCGTGACATTGTGTCGCGGCATGGCCTCGCGTTTTTTGACACGAGTGCCCGGCAAGGGCAAGGTGCGGGATGTCCCGCACACCCATGTGGCGGCTGTGCGGTCATTGAGGGGGAATGCTTCCGATGGCGTTCCGGGGAATGGATTTCCACGGCGCTGTGGCAGCGGAAGGCAGTTTCCGGGCGGCAGGGGTGCAGTACACATGACGCATCCGCACGCTGCCACAGGCCCGCGCTGTGCGGAAGCATGTGACCGGCGGCGGGGCGCATGTGGCCTACGTGCCCGCCGCCGGCCCCTTCCCAACATGGGAGACTGCGGTGTGGGCCCGCTCCAGTCTGAGCACTTGTGTGCAGTACTCCACCATGGCCGGGCGGTGAGTCACGCAGATGACAGTGCGCCCTCGCTGCTCCACGCGCAGGTTGGCGAGCAAACGGCTTTCGGTGGCCTGGTCGAGCGCGCTCGTCGCCTCGTCCAGCAGAAGCACGCTGCCCGGGCGCAGGAGCGACCTGGCTATGGCTATGCGCTGCGCCTGTCCCTCGCTCATACCGGCCCCAAGTTCACCGCAGGGCGTGTCGAGCCCCATGGGCAAGTCCGTCACGAAATCAGCGCAAGCCGTGTGCAGCGCGTGGAGCATGTCGTCCTCGGTGGCCTGCGGATTGCCCAGCAGCAGGTTGTCCCTTATGCTCCCACTCAGCAGTGTGTTTCCCTGGGGCACATACACCAGATTGTTTCGCGTGAGCGGGGACACCTCCACGCTCGCCCTGTCGTCATACAGTTCCACGAGCCCCCTCCGGGGTCGCACGAGAGCCAGTATGAGGCGCACCAGCGTGGTCTTGCCCGCGCCCGTCTCGCCCAGCACGGCCGTCACGCTGCCTGGGGGGAAGTCGAAGGAGAAGTCATGCAGTATGTCCCGCTGCCCGTCCGCGTAGGCACAGGTCACCCCAGTCAGCCTGACACCCGCCACACCCCGCATGCGCACAGGCTTGCCCTGCTCCTCCTGTGGCGTGTCCTCCAGTTCCATCAGCCTTTCGCTTGCGGTGGCACATCCCACAAAAGCGGGCACATAGCGGAGCGCGTCGCGAAAGGGACCCTGTACCTGCCCCACCAGCTGCAGGAAGGCGGCCATCATGCCATAAGTGACCAGTCCCTCCTGCAGTTGATAGGCGCACGACACAAAGGCCAGCAGATAGCCCAGGCCAAACCCCAGGCTCACCATTGCCGATGACGTGCTGCTGAACACGGTGCGCCTGCGTACCTGGCCCCTCAGCCTGTCCTGTGCCTCTCCCAGGCGGGCCGCCATGGTGCCGCACCGCTCCAGGGTCTTCAGCACCATGTTGTACTGGACGCTTTCCTGCACGATGCTCTGTATTCTGCTGTCGGTATCGCGGATTTCCCTTGTGAGCGCGCGCATGCGCCTTACATAGACGCGGCTGAGCAGTGTGAACAGCGGGGTGATGCAAAGCAGCAGGCATGCCACCACGGCATTCATGGTACAGAGGAAGAAGAACGCGCCCACGAGACGCGCCACCACGCACAGGGCAGAGGGAACCGTCTCGGTAATCGTGCCGCTCACATCATACACGTCACGCTCCAGGCGGTTGAGCACATCGCCGCTGTGCCGTCCCTCCCGACCCGTCCACCGGCTGCCCATCAGGTGACGGAAGAGCCTCATCTGCAATATGTTCTGCGACCGCACGCCCAGGATAGCGGCTATCCAGCGGCGGGCGTAGCCCAACGACACCTGGAGCAGCAGCAACAGGACGAGCAACAGGGCGGCGCGAGACAGGGGCGCCGGCGCGCGTCCCGTGGCGATGTCGATGGCCCACTTGGAGGCGTATATGAACGAGAAGTCAAGCGCCACGCCAGCCAGTCCCGTCAGCGCGTTGAGCGCAGCCTGCGCGCGCAGCCCCCGGGAGGCGCGCCATATCCAGCGTAGCAGCCTTGTGTCTCTTGTTCCCGTCAGCATACCGTCATCCCGTCCAAAGAGTTTGCCCGCAAGCGCCACTCAGCACTCCCGCGCCCGTGTGTCGCTTCCCCACATGAGTTTCTGCCTGAGCGTGCGGAAGAACGAGCCGCCCGGACGCTTGAGCACCCTCACCTGGCAACCGGCCTTGCGCACATCAAGGCTCACGCCCTCGGCACAGACCTGGCTGCGCCCGTCTATTGCCACCAGGAAGTTGTGGTTGCGGCTCTCCACCGTGAGCCTCACACGGGCATCCCCGCCCAGTGTCAGGGGACGCATGCTCAGGCTGTGCGGGGCCACGGGCACAAGCCCCAGAATGTCGCTCTGGGGTGACATCACCGGCCCCCCGACACTCAGCGCATAGCCTGTGCTGCCCGTGGGTGTGTTGATGATGAGGCCGTCGGCCTGGTATGTGGTGAGGTACTCGCCGTCTATTTCCACCCTGATGCTGATCATGCTGCCCACATCGCGCTTGAGCACAGCCACCTCGTTGAGCGCATACGGATAGTCAAGGGGCTCGCCCGGAGAGAATGCCACGCCCAGCATGGCGCGTGCCTCGGCGCGGAGCTGCCCCCTGAAAGCCATGTCGATGGCCATCTCGATGTCACAGGGAGAGAAATCGGCCAGAAACCCCAGCCGTCCCATGTTGACCCCCAGGATGGGCGTGCCCGACGCCCCCACGCGCTTGGCTGCCGTGAGAAAAGTGCCGTCGCCTCCCATGCTGACGGCCAGCTGGGGCTGGAAGTCCTCGCCGGCAATCCGGGCCGAGCGCGGCACGCGTATTCCCGGCACGGCATTCAGGTTCTCGTAGAAGGGAGGGTCTATGCCCACGCAGGCATTCCTGCGCTCCAGCGCGTCCAGCAGATTCTGGGCATACACGGCCTTGGAGGAGTCCGTGACGCTGCCAAAGAGGGCCACCCTGATAGGTTTCTCCATATTTATGTCTTGCTTACAGGAACAAAGTTAGTATTTTATTTCTAACTTTGTGCCAAGCGGAATCGATTATTGCAATGTGCACATAACATATAAGGTATATGATTACAGTATTTCTGGCAACGGGCTTCGAGGAGATAGAGGCCATTGCCCCTGTGGACATCCTGCGGCGCGCCGGGCTGGACGCGCGCACAGTCTCAATCTATGACACCACCATGGTCAAGGGCGCGCACGGCATTCCCGTACAGGCCGACATGACGCTCGGGCAAGTGGACTTCGGGCAGGCAGAGATGATGGTGCTGCCCGGCGGGCTGCCCGGGGCGACCAACCTGGATGCCTGTGTCCCGCTGCGCGAAGCCCTCACACGGCATGCGGCAGGGGGCAGGGCGCTGGCCGCCATCTGCGCCGCGCCGCTGGTGCTGGGACACCTGGGGCTGCTCAGGGGCAGGAGGGCAACCTGCTACCCCGGTGTGGAGCATGAGCTGGAGGGCGCGCGCTGCACAGGCGCGCTGGTGGAGACGGATGGGAACATCGTCACCGGCAAGGGGCCGGCAGCCGCTTTCGAGTTCGGGTACGCACTGGTGGAAATGCTCAAAAGCCAGGAAGCCTCGATGCCCCTGCGCGACGGGATGCTTTACTCTGAACTGAGGCCCTGAATGGAACGCTGCGCCATACTGGTGGCGGGCGGACAAGGGCTGCGCATGGGGGGCGGTGTGCCCAAGCAGTTCATGCTGCTCGACGGGCGGCCCGTGATCATGCGCACCATCGACCGTTTCCGCGACACGTTTCCCGACATACGTGTCATCGTCGTGCTCCCCAGGGGGCAGCATGACCATTGGCATGACCTGTGCCGCCAGCACGGGCTGGGGGGCGCGTGCCAGACGGCCGAGGGGGGCGACACCCGCTTCCACTCGGTGCTGAACGGACTCCGCGCCATCCCCCCCGGAGTGACCGACGCGCTGGTGGGCGTGCATGACGGGGTGCGGCCCTTCGTGTCGCGCGAGACACTCATCGCCTGCTACAGCGAGGCGGCCAGGAGCGGCGCGGCCGTGCCCGTGACCCCCGTGGTGGAGACGCTGCGGCACATCCTGCCCGACGGCGGGAGCGTGACGGTGCCCCGGGACGAGTACCGTCTGGTGCAGACCCCCCAGGTGTTCCGCCTCGGACTGCTGCGCCAGGCTTACGCGCAACCCTACCGGAGCCTGTTCACCGACGATGCGTCGGTGGTGGAGGCTCTGGGCGGGCGCGTCACACTGGTGGAGGGCAACCGCGACAACATCAAGCTCACCACGCCCGCCGACCTGCTGCTGGCGCGCGGAATCATGGGAGCACACTGAACCACTGCCCATGCAAGACCTCAGAAAGACGGAAATCACCTACCTGCCGGGCATAGGCCCGCGCCGAGCAGCCCTGCTCCAGGCCGAGCTGGGCATAGCCACATGGCACGACCTGCTATATACCTTCCCCTACAAGCACATCGACCGCAGCCGCCTGTACCGCACGGGCGAGCTCACGGCCGACATGCCCTTTGTGCAACTCAAGGGGCACATCCTGAGCATGGAGCAGACGGGACAGGGGCGCAAGGCAAGGCTCGTGGCGCACTTCACCGACGGTGACGGCCTGGTGGACCTGGTGTGGTTCCAGGGCATACGCTACATGACCTCGACACTGAAACTCGACCGCGAGTACATCGTGTTTGGCCGTCCGAGCGTGTTCAACGGGCGCATCAACATAGCGCATCCCGACGTGGACCCCGCCGAGGAACTCTCGCTCAGCCACATGAGGATGCAACCTTACTACTCGGTGACCGAGAGGATGCGCCGCGCGGGACTCACCTCACGCAGCATGGAGCAGTTCACCTGCAAGTTGCTCAGCCTGCTCAAGGAGCCTGTGCCCGAGACACTGCCCGAGGTGATGCGCCGCCAGATGGGGCTGATGCCGCTGGACGAGGCCCTGCGCGCGGCCCACTACCCGCGCACGGCCGACCAGCTGACGCGCGCCATGGCACGGCTCAAGTTTGACGAACTGTTCTTCATACAGCTCAGCATACAGTTATATGCGCGCCAGAGGCAGGCGTCCAGGACGGGACACCAGTTCCTGCACGTGGGGCCGCTCTTCAACGAGTTCTACTCCCAATGCCTGCCCTTCACGCTGACCGATGCGCAGAAGCGCGTCCTGCGCGAGATACATGCCGACATGAGGCGCGGGCGCCAGATGAACCGCCTGCTGCAGGGCGACGTCGGGAGCGGCAAGACACTGGTGGCGCTCATGGCCATGCTGCTGGCCGTGGACAACGGGCACCAGGCATGCATCATGGCGCCCACCGAGATCCTGGCCGAGCAGCACCTGCGGTCGTTCCGCTCCATGCTGGGACACCTGCCCGTAAGGGTCGAGTTGCTCACGGGCACGGTCAAGGGCAAGAAACGCAAGGAAGTGCTGCAGGGACTGGCCGACGGCACGGTGCACATGCTGGTGGGCACACACGCTGTCATCGAGGACTGCGTGCAGTTCCACAGCCTGGGGCTGGCCGTCATCGACGAGCAGCACCGCTTCGGCGTGGCACAGCGCGCGCGCCTGTGGGCCAAGAACACCGTGGCGCCGCACATCCTGGTGATGACGGCCACACCCATCCCCCGCACGCTGGCCATGACCCTGTACGGCGACCTGGACGTGTCGGTCATCGACCAGCTGCCGCCCGGACGCAAGCCCATACGCACGCTGCACATCCCCGACACCGACCTGGGCCGCCTCTACCAGGCCGTGAGCACGCAGGTCGAGGCCGGGAGCCAGGCTTACTTCGTGTTCCCGCTGGTCAAGGAGAGCGACAAGGTGGCACTGCGCAACGTAGAGAACGAGTACGAGACACTGCGGCGGGTGTTCCCCCAGTACCGCATAGGCATGGTGCACGGGCGCATGAAGCCCGCCGAGAAGGAGGAGCAGATGCGCCTCTTCACCCAGGGCGACACACAGATACTGGTGGCCACCACGGTCATCGAGGTGGGGGTCAACGTGCCCCGTGCCACGGTGATGGTCATCTTCAACGCCGAGCGCTTCGGCCTGTCACAACTGCACCAGCTGCGCGGGCGCGTGGGGCGAGGCGGGGACCAGTCGTGGTGCATACTGGTGACGGGCAGCACGGCCGGCACCGATGTGAGGCGGCGCATGCAGGTGATGACCGACACGACCGACGGCTTCCAGATTGCCGAGGAAGACCTCAAGCTGCGCGGCCCCGGAGACCTGGAAGGCACACAGCAGAGCGGCGACGGCCTGCACCTGCGCCTCGCCAACCTGGCCAAGGACGGGATGCTGGTGCAATGGGCGCGTGACGCCGCCGCACAGGTGCTCTCCACCGACCCCACCCTGTCGTCCCCCGCCGGACAGGCACTGCGCCGGGAGTTTGACCTGGAGTTCCCCGACCGCCAGGACTGGGGAAAGATATCATGAGGGAGAAGCCCCCTCCCTCTGCTGGCAAGCCCCTTCCCCCACCTTCCCCGAGGGGAAGGAACATATAACTCGTTCTCTTGATTCTATGACAGCAAAGCCCCATCCCAGCCTTCACCAAGGGGGAGGGGCCGAAACTGCACCGCGCCGCATCCGCCAACGCACCGCACTGCATCCGCCAACGCACCGCGCTGCATCCGCCAACGCACCGCACTGCATCCGCCAACGCACCGCACTGCATCCGCCAACGCACCGCGCTGCATTTATTGTTCCACCGCTTCAGCATAAATGCAGAAACGAGCAGGCCGCCTTCATCTTCCCCTCTTTCCTGCTGCCAAAAGCGTTTTCACTCCCATGGGGTATATACTCCTTCCCCTCGGTGGAGGCAGGGGCGGAGGGCTTAGCCAGCCTTTCCCTCTCCCACACCCCTTTTTGCGGACACTGCTTTGCACCCTCAATGTTTTTGACTAACTTTGCACCACTACACTAAGCAAGACTGAACTTGGACAAGCAACCTATACCACTACTCCAGGACATCCACCTGCCCGCCGACCTGCGCAAGCTGCCCAAGGAGGCTCTGCCACAAGTGTGCCGGGAACTTCGCCAGGCCATCATACGCTCCATGGCCGACAACCCCGGGCACTTCGCCAGCAGCCTGGGCGTGGTGGAGCTGACCGTGGCCCTGCACTATGTGTTCGACACACCCCACGACCGCATCGTGTGGGACGTGGGGCACCAGGCCGCCGGGCACAAGATGCTCACGGGGCGGATGGACGCCTTCCGCACCTACCGCAGGCTGCACGGGCTGCGTCCCTTTCCGTCACCGGAGGAGAGCGAGTATGACACCTTCGCCTGCGGGCATGCCTCCAACAGCATCTCGGCCGCACTCGGCATGGCTGTGGCCGACCGGCGCACAGGGCACGGGAAGCGCCATGTGGTGGCCGTGATAGGCGACGGAAGCATGAGCGGCGGACTGGCCTACGAGGGGCTCAACAATGTGAGCGGCACTCCCAACAACCTGCTGATTATCCTCAACGACAACAACATGAGCATCGACAGCAGCGTGGGAGGCATGAAGCACTACCTGCATTACCTGCACACAAGCCACCTGTACAACTGGCTACGCTTCCGCATATCCCAGAAGATGATCAAATGGGGCATCCTGAGCGAGCGGGGAAGGCAAAGGCTGCTGCGCTTCAACAACTCGCTCAAGTCCCTGCTCACCGACCAGCAGAACATCTTCGAGGGAATGAACATCCGCTACTTCGGGCCGAGCGACGGGCACGATGTCGTGAAACTGGTCAACACGCTCGCACAAATCAAGGACATGAAGGGGCCCAAACTGCTGCACATCCGCACCGTGAAGGGCAAGGGATTCATGCCTGCGGAACAGAACCCCACGCTCTACCACTCGCCGGGGCCCTACAACCCCGAGACAGGCGAGTGCCTGCACACCGACACCAGCGGGCTGCCGCCCAAATACCAGGACGTGTTCGGCGACACGCTGATGGAACTCGCACGGCAAAACAGCCGCATCGTGGCTGTCACGCCTGCCATGGCCACGGGATGCGGGCTGAGCCGGATGATGAGAGAGATGCCCGACCGCACCTTCGACGTGGGCATCGCCGAGGGGCACGCGGTGACCTTCTCGGGCGGCATGGCCAGCGCGGGGCTGCAGCCCTTCTGCAACATTTACTCCAGTTTCTCACAGCGCGCCTTCGACAACATCATACACGACGTGGCACTGTGCCGCCTTCCTGTGGTGCTCTGCCTGGACCGGGCCGGGCTGGTGGGCGAGGACGGCCCCACACACCACGGGGCTTTCGACCTCGCGGCCCTGCGCCCCGTCCCCGGCCTCACGCTCTCGTCGCCCATGGACGAGAGGGAACTGCGCCGGCTGATGTACACGGCACAACTGCCAGAGAAGGGCCCCTTTGTCATACGCTATCCGCGCGGACGCGCCGAGCATACCGACTGGAGATGCCCGCTGGAGGAAGTCGAGGTGGGCAAGGGACGGCTCATACACGAGGGAAGCGACGCCGTGGTGCTGAGCCTGGGCCCCATCGGGAACGAGGTAGAGCGCGCCATCGCCGAACTGGAGAGGCAGGGACGCAGCATCGCGCACTACGACATGCGATTTCTGAAACCCATTGACGAGGAAATACTCGCCACCGCAGGCAAAGACTTCAAGCACATCGTGACCGTCGAGGACGGCGCGCTGAAGGGCGGGCTGGGCTCGGCCGTACTGGAGTATATGGCCGACCACGGGCTGCACCCCAGGGTGGTGCGCCTGGGGCTGCCCGACCACTTCGTGGAGCACGGCAGCGTGCCACAGCTGCAGCACCTGGCCGGCATCGACAAAGAAGCAATCATAAAGGCTCTCTCATGAAAATAGTAATCGCAGGCGCAGGAGCCGTGGGAACCCACCTTGCCGAACTGCTCTCGCGCGAAGACCAGGACATCATGCTCATCGACGAAGACCCCGACCGCACGGCCGAGTTGGCCACCTCGGGGGAATTCGACCTGATGACCATCAACGTGTCTCCCACAAGCATCAGCGGACTGAAAGAGGCCGGAGTGCCTCACGCCGACCTCTTCATAGGCGTGACACCCGAGGAGACACGCAACATCACCTGCTGCATGCTGGCACACGCGCTGGGATGCCGCAAGACGGTGGCGCGCGTGGACAACGCCGAGTACACGCGTCCCGAATACAAGGACTTCTTCAGGCAGATGGGCATCGACAGCATCATCTACCCCGAAGCCCTGGCCGCGCGGGAGATACTGGACGGCATCAAACGCCCGGGCGTGCGCCAGTACTGGGAAGTGCACGGGGGCGCGCTGGTGATGATGGGCATCAAGCTGCGCGAGTCAGCCCGCGTGCTGGACAAGCCCCTGCGCGAACTGTGCGGCCCCGACACGCCCTACCACATCGTGGCCATCAAGCGGGACGAGGACACGATAATCCCCGGGGGAAACGACAGTCTTGCCCTGGGCGACATCGCCTATTTCATGACGCAGCGCAAGCATGTGCAGTACATCCTGCAGATAACAGGCAAGGAAGAGTACGGCGAGGTGAGGCACATGATGATCATGGGCGGCGGACTGACCGCCCTGCATGTGATACAGGACAAGCCCGACTCGGTGAGCGTGAAGGTGATAGAGCGCGACGAGGAACGCTGCCGCCAGTTTGCCGACATGCTGGACGACCCCGATGTGAGCATCATACAGGGCGACGGGCGCGACACGGGCATGCTGGCCGAGGAGGGACTGCGCGACATGCAGGCCTTTGCGGCGCTCACGCCATACACCGAGACCAACATCCTGGCCTGCCTGGCGGCGAAGCGCATGGGCGTGCGCAAGACCATAGCCCTGGTGGAGAACATGGACTATGTGTCCCTGGCCGAGAAACTGGACATAGGCACCATCATCAACAAGAAGACCATCGCGGCGAGCCACATCTACCAGATGATGCTGGACAAGGATGTGACGAATGTGAAGTGCCTGACCATCGCCAACGCCGACGTGGCGGAATTCATGGTCAGCGAGGGAAGCCTGGTGACCGCGAAACCCGTGCGCGACCTGCGCTTCCCGAGGGGAGTCACACTGGGCGGCATGGTGCGGGACGGAGTGGGAAGCCCCATACACGGGAACACCCAGCTGCAGAGTGGCGACCGCGTGGTCGTGTTCTGCCTGGGCGGACTGATAAAGAAGATGGACCGCTACTTCTGCCGGCCCACCTCGGCCATCAGCCGGGTGATATCGGCCTTGAGCAACTGAAAAGGGGGGCTCAGGCGGAAGCCCGCCCCCTTCCTGAGCATGACATCCACGCTGCAGATGCTGTGCTCATAACTGCTCCACTCGTTCTGCTTCTGCGTCTCATGCACAGCCAGGCGCGTAATCTCGCGCTCACGCTCGCGGCGCAGGACATTGCACACGGGAGTCAGCAGGGGCATCACCACACCGTCAAAGAGGGTGTGCCCCTGGATGTAGAGGTAAGTGGTGTCGGGCGTGAGCCCCATGGAAAGCAACTCCTCGCGCAGGGGGAGATAGGTCTCGCGCCCCTGGGGGTAGCGGCGCTGGAGCATGGACACGCACTTGTTCACCTTGTGCCTGATGCTTTCCAGGGACGACTGCCCGCCACGGGCGATGTTGACACTGTGGAAGGAGACCACATCAGCAAAGTCGCTCATGCTGAACTCACGGTAGCGCCCATACCGGTAAGCCCACACATTCCACACAAAGAGCGGCCACACGATACGGCTGAACTCTGCCATGAAAGCCTCCAGGTCCATCACGCTGCGGTCATTGAGCGTGCTCATCACGCAGGCAGTGTGCAGATTGGGCGCGTAGCACTGGTAGTTCTCGATGGCGTAGGCATAGGTGTGCAGCACATAGGGGTTGTGGCACACCATGCGGCTCATCTCGGTACTGCCCTGCATGAGCCAGTCATAGTCGGCGTCCACACAGGCTATCATGCACTCGCCCAGGGCGGGCCCCAGGCGGTTCATGAGGGCACTCTTCTTGCCGCGGCCCAATGACGTGCGGCTGGGAAGCATGACCTCAAAGTAATGGCGCTCGTCCTCGAACTCCTGCAGGACTGACCGCCAAAAGAACACATCATCATAACTCTCCACATAAGCCACGATGCGGTGCCTCGACGAGCGCGGGCGCAAGCGGTTTGCGGTCTCGATGTAACTGGAGTTCAGCGCGTCCTGGAGCCGCTTTCCCTGCTTGCGGGACTGCGGTTCGGGGCAGGGCCGGGCCGGGCCGGCTGCACTTCCTGCCACGGGACGGGTCATAGCGCGATGTCCTCCACGTTGGTCACGCAGTCGGCCCAGCCGTCCATGATGACAGCCGGGCTGTGGGTGGTGAGTATCACCTGCGCGTGGGGATTGAGGTCACGCACCAGCCCCACAAGCCTCTGCTGCCACTCGACGTGCAGGCTCACCTCCGGCTCGTCCATGAACAGGACGCACGGCTTGCGCGCCCGCACCAGCACGGTGAGCAGGATGATGAGCATCTGCTTCTCGCCGCTGGAGAGCTTGTAAGAGGGGATTACCTCGCCCATCGAGAGGAAGAATATCTCGTTGCGGTCACGGCAGATGGTCTTGCCCGTGTCCTTGAAGAGGCTGTCGACGATGTCCATGAAGTGCGTCTTCTCCCCGGCTATCTCGCCGGCCTGGCGCTGGGCGTCCGCCACATGGCCGGTGAAGAGCGCGACCATGCGGTTGCTCATGTTCACCTGGTAGTCCAGGTAACGCCGCTGCAACTGGTAGAGCTGCAGGTCGAGCTCGGAGTGCAGTTGCGTGTCCGACATCTTGCCCAGCAGGTCGCCCGACACGAGCGGGCGGTCAAAGGAGCGTATGACGTCAAAGTCCACGCTGTCGGCGTCCTCTGGCTCGAAGGTCAGCGTGACGCCGCCCGTATGCTTCTCCAGCCGGTCGATGCCAGCCAGCCGGCGCACCACACGGTTGAGGATAGTGCTCTTGCCCACGCCGTTTACCCCGCTCAGTATGTTCACGTCGGGACGCAGGGTCCAGTCGATGCCCCGCTTCCCGTTCCACAGCGCGTCTATCCTGATGCGCTTGATGTAGAGTCCCTTCTTGCTCATGTCAGAATCCGCGTTGTCGTGTCAGAAGATGGTGGTGGAGTTCCAGGGGAACAGGCCCTTCTTCACGGAGTACGCGCCAAGGGCGCGCTCCAGTTTGTCCCTGGTGAAAGGCACATGGGCCATGTAGGCGCTGTCACGCCCTATGTACTTGCGCACCTTGTTGGGCAAGTGCGCCCAGTTGATCCTGACAGAGTCGTCTGTGAGCATGTCGAAACCCACATAGGCGACTATGACAGGCAGGTGGAAACGGTTCACGGCACGGCTTATCTGCCAGTTGAGCGTGACGCTCTCCACATCCATCAGGTCGCTGGCCAGCACCAGCAGGTTGTCGGCCTCCTCCATCAGCCTGAGACACCTTACCTTGAATGTGCTGTCAACCAGGTCATCGTGCATGGACGAGAAGTCGATTTCCCGCATGTTGAGGAAACCATAACGGCGCGGATACTGCCTCTGCCACTCCTGCATCTGCTTGAAGTAGCACAGGTTGCTGTGCTCGTGGTCCAGCACACCCTGCGCGTCAAACGCGACGTATGTCTTGTTGGTGTTCATGTGTCTGCCTCCTGTACGCATTGAAGATACACTTAGCAAAGTTAGAAAATCCCGCCCAAACCGCCAAGCACTGGCATGCACAAAAGGAAAAATTGCTACTTTTGCACCCATGATTCAGGAATTGGCATTGCAGAAAAGGCTTCTGCAGGTGGAGTACGCCTGCGAGCGGGAGCAGTTCCGGCGGCAGACGGAGAACACGGGAGTGGCGCGCAAGGTGCGCCGCGGCCTGTGCTGGTTCCCGTTGCGCACGGGCAGGAGCTACCGCAATTCACAGGACACGCTGGTGCTCGAGGTGGAGCGCACCGAGGGGCAAGAGGCCGAGCACCAGTTCGAGCCGGGCAAGCCCGTGTGCTTCTTTGCCGAGGACGCCTCGCGGATGCTGCACTACATGGACTTCGTGGGGCAGGTGAGTTATGTGGAGAATGACCGCATGGTCATCAGCATGCCCTCGGCCTCGGCCGTGAGCCAGGTGCTGGGCGCCGAGCGCGTGGGCGTGCAGCTGTACCTGGACGAATACACATACCGCCTGATGTTCGAGGCCCTGGACCGCGTCGCCAATGCCAAGAGCGGCCGCCTGGCCGAGCTGCGCGACATCATCTACACACAGGCGCCGCTGCACACGCGCGCCCTGTCCCCCATCGCCATGCCCTGGCTCAACACCACCCAGCAGGATGCCGTCAACCATGTGCTGGCCTCGAAGGACGTGGCCATCCTGCACGGCCCGCCGGGAACAGGCAAGACCACCACGATGGTGGAGGCCATCTACGAGACACTCAGGCGGGAGACCCAGGTGATGGTGTGCGCCCAGAGCAACATGGCAGTCGACTGGATTGCCCAGAAACTGAGCGAGCGCGGTGTCAACGTCCTGCGCATCGGAAACCCGATGCGTGTCACCGACCAGATGCTGGCCGACACCTACGAGCGGCGCTACGAGGCCCATCCGCTCTACAGCCAGCTCTGGGCCGTCAGGCGAACCATACGCCAGCTGTATGACAGTGCGCCGGGCAACCGCGAGAACCGCCGCCAGAAGATAGCCCGGCTGCGCGACCGTGCCACCGAGATGGACTTCCAGATACGTGACTCGCTGCTCTCCGAGGCCCGCGTGATAGCCTGCACGCTCACCGGGAGCGCGTCGCCCGTCCTGTTGGGCAGGCACTTCTCCTCCCTCTTCATCGACGAGGCGGCACAGGCGCTGCAGGCCGCCTGCTGGATAGCGATGCAGAGGGCCGACCGCGTGATACTGGCAGGCGACCATTGCCAACTGCCCCCCACCGTGAAGAGCCCCGAGGCACTGGCCGGCGGACTGGACAGGACGCTGATGCAGAAGGTGGTGGAGGCACACCCCGAGGCCGTCTCGCTGCTGGGCGTGCAGTACAGGATGACGGACGCCATCATGCAGTTCCCCAACCGCGAGTTCTATGGCGGCCGCCTGCGGAGCGACCCCTCGGTCAAGTACCGCAGCATCCTGGACTGGGACACGGCCATCGAGTGGGTCGACACACCCGCCGAGCCCGAGTACGGGGAACAGGAGGCGGGCGACGGCACGAGCCGCCAGAACCCGGCCGAGGCACGGCTCACCATAGCCACGCTCAAGGCTTACCTGGAACGCATAGGCACCCGCCGAATCCTGGACGAGCGGCTCGACATCGGACTCATAAGCCCCTACAAGGGACAGGTGAGGCTGCTGCGGCAGCTCGTCGGGCGCGACGCGTGGTGGAAACCGCTGCGCCGCCTCATCAGCATCAACACGGTGGACGGCTTCCAGGGACAGGAGCGCGACATCATCATGATAAGCATGGTGCGCTCCAACAGCGGGGGACAGGTGGGCTTCCTGCGCGACCTGCGCCGCATGAACGTGGCCATCACCCGCGCCCGCATGAAACTCATCCTGGTGGGTCACCAGGCCACCCTGTGCCGCCACCCCTTCTACAAGCGGCTGCGCGACTATGTGGAAAGTTTGTCCGAAGGATAAAATACGCACAAGACTGCTGCCTGATTCAGCAAAAAAAGCGTAACTTTGTGAGCGGAGGAGCAGGCCGGCGCGCCCTGTCGCGCAGGAAAGGCCGCCATCGCGCAGCCTCTCCACCGCCCCTGTTCAGCACGAAAACAAACCAAAACTAATCATATACAACATGGAAAGAAGAAACTTCATCAAGTCAAGCATGGCAGGGATGGCAGCCCTGGCCATGGCATCGTCGCCCGTGGCGGCGATGGCCTCCGGCACCAGAGAGAAGCACTCCGGCAACAGCACCATCAAGAAACCCGTGGAGGAGGAAGAGTTCCACCTGGGCATGGCAGGCTTCTCCTTTGTCAAGTTTGACCTGGACACCACCCTCAAGACGATGCGCACCCTCGACCTGCACTACCTGTGCATCAAGGACTTCCACCTGCCCCTGGACAGCACCGACGAGCAGATAGCCGCCTTCCACCGGAAACTTGCCGACTACGGCGTGAAGGGCTACGCCGTGGGGCCCATCTACATGAAGAGCAAGGCCGAGGTTGACAGGGCGTTTGCCTATGCCCGCCGCGTGGGCGTGCCCTTGCTGGTGGGCGTGCCCAACTATGACCTGCTGGACTACACCGAGCAGGTGGTCAAGCAGTACGACATACGCCTGGCCATCCACCTGCATGGCCCCGACATGCCGCTCTATCCCGATGCCACCGACATCTGGGAGCATGTGAAGGACCGCGACGAGCGCATGGGCATGTGCCTGGACATCGGGCACAACCTGCGCTACGGCTCCGACTCGCTGGCCGACTATGCCAAGTACCACAAGCGGGTCTATGACATGCACCTCAAGGACGTGACGGCTCCCACCAAGGCCGGCAAGCGTGCCGAGCTGGGCAGGGGCATCATCGACTTCCCCCGCTTTGTGCGCCTGCTGCGCAAGTACCACTACACCGGCGCGGTGAGCCTGGAGCACGAGAAGGACATGGACAACCCCTTCATGGGCATCGCCGAGAGCATCGGCTTCTTCCGGGGCGTGTGCCAGGCCACCCGCTGAGCACAGCCTCCGCAGTTCGCCGCCCCACTCACGACGCAGCCCCGCAGGAGCAATCCTGCGGGGCTGCGCTGTGTCTGCGGGCTGTGGTCACTTGCCCTGCGTGGCCTTCCATTCGTCATAGAGGGTGGAGAAGATGGCGGGACTGTCGTGCACCTGCTTGCGTGCGAGCGACTTGTCCTTGCCCCACCACTCCAGGATGTAGTCCTTCAGCCCGTCGTACTCTTCCTTGCCCTTGAACTGTGTCTCGGTGAAGAGCTTGATGATGGGCACCATGTCGGTGGAGGCATTGTAGAGCAGGAAGGCCCGCTCCTGCCCGTTGGGCTTCAGGGCATACCAGGTGGCCCAGCTGCCCCCGGTGTTGACCCCGTTGCCGGGGAGATAGATGCGCGCCTTATATACCGAGGCATCCTTCCCGCGATAGAGCAGCTCCAGCAGGCACTCCTCCTTCATGGGCTTGAACAGGTAGCGGTATATCGTCTGGCAGCGTTCCCACACCTCGCCCTCGGGATGCTCCTCGGTGGGTGTGAGCCACTCTATCTTCTGCAGTTTCTCGGCCTTGTACTTCTTGCCCTTCTTGGCATCGGGCTGGTCGGCCAGCACCACCTCATACTCGGTGGCCCAGGTCATGTACTTGCGGGGGATCCACCCCTCCACCTGCTTGCCGTCGTTGAGCGTGAGGCGCACATGGCGCATGTCGGGGTCATCATTCTTGCGCGCCTGGGCCGCCTGGCCAAGGAGCACGGCTGCCAGGAGCAGCAGCCAGAGCCGGATTGTTCTCATTGTATCGCTTCTTGTTATGGTTTGGTTTGTCTCCGTCGATGAGCTCCAGCACGCGCAGGATCACATCGCTGCGGTTGGTCTCCCCCTCCTTGAGCAGGCTCTGCTCCTGCTGGGCAGAGAGGCCGGCGCACCGGCACAGCTTCCTCACGAAACTCTTGTCACACTTCTTGTAGGCATCGCCCAGGCACACGGGCTTCCCGTCCGTCCCCACGACGTAGAAGTCGCAGGCCGTCTTGCCAGGGATGAGAAACAGGGCAGAGACCCTGTTGCCCTGCCATGCCCTGATGCCCCCGTGGGCATTGAGCGAATAGCCCTGCGAGGCATACACATATACCTCCATGCGCGAGCAGGCGGCATAGAGCCAGCTCCAGCCCACACCCTCCAGGGGAACCAGCAGGCGCACGCTCCCGGGCGTGGCGCTGTTCCACACCACCACCGAGTCGATGCGCCCGATGGGCACCTTGTCCTTCTGGCACTCGCGGGAGAAGAAGCGGCGATAGACCTGCAGGTCACGCTTCTTGCTGGGCACCTCCATGCGGTCATCGCCTGTGTAGAGCAGGCGCGAGCCGCCCTTGAGGCACACACGTCCCTCGCAGGTCTGGGCCTGCAGGTGCACTGCTCCCGCACAGGCAAGCAGGAGGGCCACGAGGAGGAGCCTGGCTCCCCGGTATATGCAATACGCTCTTCTCATACCGCAAATATACGACTTTTTCAGGAAATAAAAGCCCTGGGGGGGGTAATTGCACGGGCGGGGCATTTTTTTTGAAATCCTGCTGCCTGCCACGCACTTGGGAGGCATCCTGCCCGCAGACTGGAGACACGCCACAGGCCACCCGGAAGGCAGGCGGTAAGCATTCAGAAGGCAGGCGGAGGACACCCAGGAGACAGATGGTGAGCACCCGGAAGGCCGGGGGGCGAGCACTCAGAAGGCAGGGGGCGAGCACTCAGAAGGCAGAGCGCGGGTGACGGGGAGGCAGAGCGCAGGCAGCATGGTGACAGGAATATTGCAAACTTTGGTACAAACATGCCAAACTTTGAAATGAATGTTGCAAACTTTGGTATATTCGTACCAAAGCGTGAGACAAAGAAGTGACGCGGTTGCCGGTAAACAGGCAGCAGGCTTGCCCAAGGATGCCAGCAAGGTGCCGCCTGCAAGCGAAAAGCATGCCCCAGGACAGGGAAAAGAGGCTCCACGGGGAGGGGACGCGGGGGCGCAGGCAAAAAAAGTGCGCCCGCCAGGCAAGAAAAGCAGGAAGAGGGAGTTTAAGGGGCAGAGTGAACAAGAAAACAGACACAAAATGAAGACAATGAGAATGACCGCCCGCCACTGGCTGCTCATGCTTGCAACCATGGCTCTGGCTATGACCGCGTGCGACCGCAACGAGGACTTCCACTTCAGCAACGCTGTCACCGCCGTGGTGACAGTACGCCCCCAGGCCGACGGGGCGTTTACGATGCAACTGGACAACGCCACCGTGCTGGCTCCCGTCAACCTGAGCAAGTCGCCCTTTGGCGACAAGGAGGTGCGCGCCCTCACCTACTACTCGCCCGTGGAGGACCCGCGCAGCAACGCCATCAGAGTCAACGTACACTGGATAGACAGCATACGCACCAAACTGCCTGCACCTTACCTGGAAGGGCAGAACGACCGCCTCTACGGCAATGACCCCATCGAGATCGTGCGCGACTGGGTGACCGTGGCCGAGGACGGATACCTGACCCTGCGCATACGCACGCTGTGGGGCGACCGCAACATCAAGCACCAGGTGAACCTGCTCACGGGCATGAACGCCGATGACGCCTACGAGGTGGAGCTCAGGCACAACGCCATGGGCGACACGCGAGGGCGCGAGGGCGACGCGCTCATTGCCTTCAACCTCAACCACCTGCCGCGCAACGGCAAGGACGACGTGAGGCTGAAACTGCACTGGAACTCCTTCAGCGGGCCCAAGACGATGGAGATGGACCTGCACCTGCACACCGCCGCCACGGACCTGCCTGCCGACCGCACTTTGCTGAACAGCCGCGTGGAATGACGGGACTGGCATGGACGGGCACGAAAATGGCACCTGTCCACGTTATATATATAAAAGGGATATAGGGAGCGGGAAGCGTGCCGTCACACACAGGAAAGCGGCACGGCCATCCGCCCCCGGCAGGCATGGCGACACTGGGAAAGATATTCGGCCGGGCCACGGGCGACGAGGAGTTGGCGCGCAGGGTGTGTGCCGGCGATATGGCTGCGGCAGAACAGCTCTACCGCCGGCACGCGCGCTACCTCACGGCAGTGTGCTCGCGCTACCTGGCCAATGACGAGGACGTGAGGGACGTGCTGCAGGAGGTGTTCCTCAAGGCATTCTCCTCCATCGCCCGTTTCCAGCCACGGGGCGAGGGGTCACTGCGCGCCTGGCTCGCCAGGATCGCATGCAACGAGTGCATCAGTCACCTGAAGGCCAGCAGCCGCCTCACCTTCACCGGCCTCGGCGAGGACTGCACGCACCTCCCCTGCGAGGAGCCCGAGGTGGAGAGCGTGCCTGCCCAGGTGCTGCAAGGCCTGGTGCGCTCGCTGCCCGAAGGCTACAGGGTGGTGCTGAACCTGTATGTGATGGAGGGGAAGAGCCACCGCGAGATAGCCCACACGCTGGGCATCACGACCGGCACCTCGGCCTCGCAGCTGCACAAGGCAAAGCGCGCGCTGGCCGCAAGCATCAAGCAATACCTGAGGGATAATCACACATAGGATATGGACAAATGGCTCAATGACATACATGACCGTCTGAGGGACTATGAGCAGGAGCCGCCCGGGGGGCTGTGGGACAGCCTGCACGCGCGCCTGCGGCAGGAGGGGCTGCCCGGCAAGAGGCAGCCCAGGGCCTCGGCCTGGATGGTGTGGACGCGCCGCGCCGGTGTGGCCGCCTGCATTGCCGTGGCCGCGCTGGCGGGATACAGGCACATGCCCGACTCTGGGAAGTCCGCCGGCACGTGGCAGGCAGAGATAGAGGAGGGTGGCATCCCGCAGGCACGCACGCCCAGGAGGCCCGAAGCCCCTGTCGCGGAAGCCGCCCCGCAGGCAAAGGCCACCACCGGGAGCGCGCGGCACGAGGCCAGCAGAGCGCCTGTGCTGGCAGAGGCCGCAATAAAGGCGACGCCCGCCGCCAGAGCGCATGTCGTCAGCGCGCATGTGGCTGTGGAGGTCACCGGGGAGGACATGGCACCATCCCCCCGGGCGGGACAGGAAGGCAAGGACTCGCGGCAGAAGTCCCGGACACAGGTGTCCACGCCCACCTCCACCGGCATGGGCAGCATCCTGCCCAGGCGCAGCGCCGCGCCACTGGCCTCCCACGATGCCCCGCAAGCGGACTCCCACAGCCGCCTGCAACCATCATCCCACGGCACACGCCCCCCACACGCGCGCCTGGCCGTGGCTGCCTATGCCATGGGGATGGGGAGCAGCGAGCATCTTGCACGGGGAACGGGAGGCTCCCCGCTCACAGCCCTTGGCCCCGATGCGGTGGCCTGGAACGACACCCCACAGCTGGCCCTGGCCGTCTTCAACCGTGGAAGGGCCACCGAGCGGGTGACACGCCACCGCCTGCCCGTGCGCGTGGGAGCCACTGTCACCTATGACCTCACCCACCATCTGGCCCTGGGCAGCGGCCTCACCTACACCCGCCTGCGCTCTGACCTGCGCGAGGGCACGGAGACCAACTACCAGAGGAGCGTGCAGAGCCTGCACTATGTGGGGCTGCCCGTGAATGTGCGGTACACCTTCCTGCGGCACAAGAGGCTGGGCCTGTATGCCCAGGCAGGCGTGTTGGCCGAGGTGCGCGTGGCAGGCACGCTCACCACACGCTACACCCTGGACGGCCACACAGGCCATGAGGGGACGAGCCGCATCGGCTCGCACCCCCTGCAGATGTCGGCCGGAGCGGCCCTGGGAGCACAATACAGCCTCACCCCCGCACTGGCCCTGTATGCCGAGCCAGGCGTGAGCCACTACTTCAAGGACAACTCCAGCGTGCCCACCATCTACGGGGACAAGCCCACCAGTTTCACCCTCAACGTGGGCGTGAGCCTCTGCCTGGGCCGGTAAAAGCCGCCCCGATGCGGAATACGTCAGGAAAGGTGTGGGAAAACGGACTATATTCGTCCAGAAAAGTGTGTCATGAAGAGAAACATATACCAGCAACTGCTTGACTGGAAGGCCAAAAGGAACCGCAAGCCCTTGCTGCTCAATGGTGCCCGGCAAGTGGGCAAGACCTGTATCCTGAAGGAATTCGGAAGGAGAGAGTATGCCAAGGTGGCCTGCGTCAACTGCAGCAAGAACAAGACGGTGAGCAAAATCCTTGCCCAAGACTATGACATACGGCGCATACTGATCTCCCTTTCCGCACTCGTGCATGAGAACACCGAACCGGGAAACACACTGATTATCTTTGATGAGAAACCATACCAGGAACAGGAGTGGATGGTGAGCAAACCGCTCTACGCGCCCTCCGCCTGGATTTGAGCAAGCCCCTGACGTGACCAGAAAGAAATTCCGGCGCCCCACAGGAAGCCTCCCGTCAGGCCGCCGGGGAGCCCTCTGCCCGCCTGGGCAAGCCCTGCATTGGGGCCACACACAATGCGGGCTGCGCCCCCGGACGGTGGCGCAGCCCGCATATGCTGTACATTGTACCGGGGACGCGCGGCGGCCTCCCCACACAAGGCCGTTACTTCACGCGGCCCAGGTAAGAGCCGTCGCGGGAGTCCACCTCGATGGTCTCCCCCTCTTCGATGAACAGAGGCACACGCACCTCGGCCCCGGTCTCCACACGGGCAGGCTTCAAGGTGTTGGTGGCGGTGTCGCCCTTCAGTCCCGGCTCAGTCCACGTCACCTTGAGATGCACCTTCACGGGAACGTCGGCATAGAGCACCGTCTCGGTGCTGGCATCCACCACCACCTCCACGTTCTCGCCCTCCTTCAGGAAGTTCACGCCGTTGACCTGGCCGGGGGCGATGCTTATCTGCTCAAAGGTCTCGTTGTTCATGAACACCAAGTCCTCGCCATCCTTGTAGAGGTACTGGCAAGGGCGGCGCTCCACACGCACGTCCTCGAGCTTCTCACCGATGTTGAAGCGGCGCTCCAGAACGCCTCCGTTGACCACGTCTTTCAGTGTCACGTTCATAATCGTGTTGCCCTTGCCCGGCTTGCGGTGCAGGAAATCGATACAGAAATAGAGCTTGCCGTCCATGCGGATGCAGGTGCCCTTCTTGATGTCCTGTGAATTGATCATAGAAATGAAGTTGTTTTATTTTATTTGCTATCTGTTTATTCGGCTTGCAAAGATAAGAAATATTAAGGGAAGGGCGAAGTAAAAGAAGAAAAAACAAGTGCTTCTCTTGGCAAAGAAGAAGAAAAGTGGTAATTTTGCACCCCGAAACAAAGTGCGTAACAACAAAATAACGAAAGCAAGATATGAAAAGAACATTTCAGCCCCACAACCGTCGCCGCAACAACAAGCACGGTTTCCGCCAGAGGATGACCACCGCAAATGGCCGCCGCGTGCTGGCTTCACGTCGCGCCAAAGGGCGCAAGAAGCTCACCGTATCCGACGAGAGACACGGCAAGTAACTGAAAAAAGATTAAAACAGAGAAAGAAGTGGGGGTCGCCCTACTTCTTTTTCTGTTTTTATTTGCTACCTTTGCCATGAACGCGCGGGCGCACACCGTAACGGCCGGCCCGCCACATCAGGACAGACACATGAGCATCAAGGACATACTAAGGAAATTCACGAGTCCCATCGTGTATTGGAACCTCATCGCGCTGGCCGTGGCAACCTGCCTGGCCATGGTGGGCCTGTGGTTCTGGATGGACAGGTTCACACACCACGGCATCGAGGTGGAAGTGCCCGACGTGAAGGGCAAGCTGGTGGCCGATGCCGAGTACGAGCTGGGGCTCGCACACCTGACGCCCGTCAGGACCGACTCTGCCTACAACCGCAGCCTGCCCCCCGGCACCGTGCTGGAGCAGATACCCGCGAGCGGAAGCCACGTCAAGGAGGGGCGCGAGATATACCTCACCATCAACTCCTCACAGACTCCCACACTGGCCATGCCCGACATAGCCGACAACTGCTCGCTGCGCGAGGCCGAGGCCAAGCTCAAGGCCCTGGGCTTCAAACTGGCTCCCAACGAGTACACCGAGGGCGACAAAGACTGGGTGCTGGGCGTGAAATGCGGCGGGCGCAATGTCATCGCCGGCGAGCGGGTGCCCATCGACGAGCCCGTGACGCTGGTGGTGGGCAACAGCGACATGGACGAGGACATGGACGAGATCGGGCAGGACAGCCTGGACAGCTTCGACTCGCTGGAGGACTACACCATCACAGAGGAGGCCGAATGACCGTGCCCGGCAGCGAGGACCTCATCCTGGAGGACGACGAGATACTGTCCCCCACCGCCGCCGGGGAGCACGGGGAGCACGAGCACTGGCGCATAGAGGCGGACAAGGGCCAGGGCGTCATGAGAATCGACAAGTTTCTGATGATGCACATGGGCGACACGAGCCGGAACCGCATACAGAAGGCGGCCGAGGCGGGCTGCATACGCGTGGGCGGAAAGCCCGTCAAGAGCAGCTACAAGGCCAAGCCCGGAGATGTGGTGACGCTGGTGCTCGACCGCCCCAAGCGGGACTGGGAGATAGTGCCCGAGGACATCCCGCTGGACATCACCTACGAGGACAGCCAGCTCATGGTCATCAACAAGCCCGCCGGGATGGTGGTGCACCCCGGATGCGGCAACTACAGCGGCACACTGGTCAACGCCATCGCATGGCACATGAGGGACTGCCCCCAATTTGACGCCAATGACCCCACGGTGGGGCTGGTGCACCGCATCGACAAGGACACAAGCGGCCTGCTGGTCGTCGCCAAGACCCCCGGGGCCAAGACAAGCCTGTGCGCGCAGTTCTTCAACCACACCACACGCCGCCTCTACAACGCCCTGGTGTGGGGGCCGTTTGCCGAGGACGAGGGAACCATAGTGGGCAACATAGGCCGGCATCCCAAGGACAGGCTGCGGATGGCCGTGTTCCCGCCCGGGGGCGAGACAGGCAAACCGGCCGTCACACACTACCGGGTGCTCGAGCGCTTCGGCCCCACCACGCTGGTGGAATGCCGTCTGGAGACAGGCAGGACGCACCAGATACGCGCGCACATGCAGCACCTGGGGCATCCGCTCTTTGCCGACGGGCGGTACGGAGGCGACCAGATACTGAGGGGGGAGAAGACCGCGTCGTACAAGGCATTCATACGCAACTGCATGGAGACATGCCCCCGGCAGGCCCTGCACGCGCGCACCCTGGGGTTCCGGCACCCGTCCACAGGCGAGGAGATGGACTTCTCGTCACCGCTCCCCCCCGACATGTCGGGACTGATAGAGAAATGGAGAAAGAAAACCACAGCTTTGTTATGAAGACCATAGCCATTGTATGCGGAGGGGACACCTCCGAGCATGATGTCAGCATGCGCAGCGCGGCGGGCATCGAGTCATTCCTGGACAAGGAACGTTACATTATATATAAGGTGGAGATCCACGCACGCCACTGGGAGGCCATCCTGCCCGACGGCTCCCGCAGCCGCGTGGACAGGAACGACTTCACCTTCAATGACGGGCAGGGAGCGCGCGTACGCCCCGACTTCTGCTACATCACCATCCACGGCGTGCCGGGCGAGAACGGCATCCTGCAGGGCTACCTGGACCTCATCGGCATGCCCTACTCCACCTCGGACGTGCTTGTGGAGGCCATGACCTACGACAAGTTTGTGCTCAACAACTACATGCGCTCCATGGGCGTGTCGGTTGCCGACAGCATGCTCATACGCCGTGGCCACGGCCAGGAGGTGAAGGACGAGGACATCATCCGGCGTGTGGGACTGCCCTGCTTCGTGAAGCCGGCCAGCGGCGGCTCGTCCTTCGGGACCACGAAAGTGAAAGAGGCGGACGGCCTGCGCCCCGCCATCGACCTGGCCATGCGCGAGGGAGAGGACGTGATGGTGGAGGCTTTCCTGAAGGGCACCGAGATTACCTGCGGCTGCTACAAGACCAGCAAGCACACGGTGGTGCTCCCCATCACCGAGGTGGTCACAAAGCGCGAGTTCTTCGACTACGACGCGAAGTACAACGGAGAGGTGTCGGAGATTACACCGGCCAGGCTCTCGGAGCGGGTGACAGAGCGAGTGAAGAAACTCACATCGGCCATATACGACATCCTGGACTGCCGTGGCCTCATACGCATAGACTACATCATCACCGAGGGCGACAAGATAAACATGCTGGAGATCAACACCACGCCGGGCATGACAGCCACCAGCTTCATCCCCCAGCAGGTGCGTGCGGCAGGGCTTGACATCAAGGACGTGATGACGGACATCATCGAGGACATTCTGGAGAAGAGGGCATGAACGGCGAATTCGACGACATACGGCCATATGCCGACGGTGAGGTGAAGCAGGCCGTAAAGGACTTGCTGGCCGACCGCCAGTTCGCGCACATCCTGCACTCGCTGGTTCCGTGGCTGCCCGCATGCGTGAGAAACAGGCTCATACGCTGGGCGTTCATCGGCATCAACACCACCCTGCAGTTCCAGCTGCGCTACATGAAACCGCTCGTGCGCCGCATTCTCAGGAAGTGCAGCACGGGCTACACGTTCAGGCACGACGGCATCGAGCCGGGGCCCGAGCGCTACACCTTCATAAGCAACCACCGCGACATCGTGCTCGACAGTGCCATCCTGTCCTACCTGCTGCACGAGGACGGGTTTCCCACAACGTGCGAGATTGCCATTGGCGACAATCTGCTCATCTATCCGTGGATAAGGAAACTGGTGAAGCTGAACAAGGCTTTCACCGTGCAGAGGGGGGTGAGCGCGCGCACCCTGCTGGAAAGCAGCCAGAAGATGAGCCGCTACATGCACTATGCCATCAACGTGAAGCACGAGAACATCTGGATTGCACAGCGCGAGGGGCGCGCCAAGGACTCCAACGACCGCACCCAGGAGTCGGTGCTCAAGATGATGAGCATGGGCGGTGACGGCTCCATCATACAGCGGCTCAAGGACTTGCATGTGGTCCCGCTCACCATCAGCTACGAGTACGACCCCTGTGACTACCTCAAGGCCAAGGAGTTCCAGATGAAGAGGGACAACCCCGACTACAAGAAGTCAAAGCAGGACGACCTGAAGAACATGCGGATAGGCATCTTCGGCAAGAAGGGTCACATACACTACGAGACGGCTCCCTGCATCAACGAGTGGCTGGACGAGGTGGCCAGCCTGCCGCGCACGGAGGTCTATAAGGAGATTGCCCACCGCATCAACATCGAGATCCACCGCCGCTACATGCTCTATCCCGGCAACTATGTGGCGGCAGACCTGCTCAGGGGCACGCGAGAGTTCGCCCTCTTCTACACGCCCGCGCAGAAACGCTCATTCGAGCGCTACCTCAAGAGCAGGCTGGACATGATAGACCTGGAGAACAAGGACGTGCCCTACCTGCGGGAGCGCATCCTCACGATGTACGCCAACCCTGTGTTCAACAAGCAGAAAGCCACACGATGCGAAGAGGACTGACCATCACCGCGCTGTGCCTGTGCGCCCTGCTGCCCACGGGTTGCCGGGACGATGACGGCGGCTCGCCCTTCCCCAACATGTGGAACGAGATAGTGGGTCTGTCCACAGACGGAAGCGGGCGCATCGCCCAACTGGTGACCGACGCGGGCGACACCTACGAGGTGACCAACAGGCTCACGGGCTACAGGCCCGACACCCTGTACCGCGTGATGTGCGGCTACACCACCGGGGCGGGCCGGGCCACGCTCTACCAGACAGCGGGCGTGCACATGCTGCGGGACTCATCGGCCTGTGCCACGCATGACCCTGTGAATGCCACCGCCGTATGGCGAAGCGGACAATACATCAACCTGCGCCTGGCACCGCTCACGCAAGGGGGCACGCACGCATGGGGCTTTGCCGCCGACAGCACCGGCCCAGGCGGGCACCGCTACCTGAGCCTGCACCACCGCCAGGGCAGCGACCCGCCCTACTACACCCAGGAGACCTACGCCAGCATCGCGCTGGCAGACATCCCCGGACTGGCCGGGGGGGACAGCCTGTCGCTGTCCATACACACCTTCAAAGGCGTCAAGACATGGAACTTCAGGAGATAAAGGGCAGCGTGGCCGTGCTCATCTCGGGCGGGGTGGACAGTGCCGTGGTGGTGCACCGCCTGTGCGAGGCGGGCATCAAGCCCGACCTGCACTATATCAGGATAGGCATGGAGGGCGAGGACTCATCGTGCACGGCCGAGGAGGACATAGAACTCTCGCAGGCCACAGCGCGCAAGTACGGCCTCAGGCTGGAAGTGACCGACCTGCAGAGGGAATACTGGGAGCTGGTGGTGGGCTATGCGGTGGGGCGCGTGAAGAGGGGTCTGACCCCCAACCCCGACGTGATGTGCAACCGCCTCATCAAGTTCGGGGCCTTCGAGCAGCGCATTGGCCACTCCTATGACCACATCGCCACCGGCCACTACGCCACCAACATCGAGCGGGACGGGCTCATGTGGCTGGGCACTGCGGCAGACCCCGTGAAGGACCAGACCGACTTCCTGGCCCAGCTCTCCTATGACCAGCTGAGCCACACCATCTTCCCCCTGGGCCGGCTCACGAAGGAGGAGGTGCGGCAGATAGCCATCGACGCCAGACTGCCCAGCGCGCACCGCAAGGACAGCCAGGGCATCTGCTTCCTGGGCAAGATAAACTACAACGACTTCCTGCGCCGCTTCATGGGGGAGCGCGAGGGCAAGGTCATCGACATCGAGACGGGCAAGGTGGTGGGACGGCACCGGGGTTTCTGGTTCCACACGATAGGCCAGCGCAAGGGACTTGGGCTGGGAGGAGGCCCCTGGTTCGTGGTCAAGAAGAACGTGAGGAAGAACATCATCTTCGTGGCTCACGGCTGGGACACGCAGTTGCAGTATGGCCACGACTTCCGCCTGGCCGACTTGCACTTCATCACCAGGAACCCGTGGGAGCGGCCCGATGGCCTTCCCATCCAGTTCAAGATACGCCACGTGGACCACTTCATGCCCGGCACCATCACGCTCGACGAGGAAGGCTACCACATCCACAGCGACCAGCCCATCCAGGGCATCGCGCCGGGGCAGTTCGGCTGCATCTATGACAGCGAGGCCAAGGTGTGCTACGGGAGCGGTGAGATAAGCATCTACAAGGACAGGTAAAGCGCCCATCCGGGACAGGCAAGAC
>ERZ808274.55-NODE-55-length-62137-cov-8.607020_pt1 | contig 62137 bp, 50 predicted proteins | sample MGYA00521277_ERZ808274 | MGnify/ENA primary metagenome ERZ808274 (study PRJEB31516, sample SAMN03275597) | gut metagenome | biome: mammalia-associated habitat; material: feces | host: Papio cynocephalus | place: Kenya | collected 2012-07-28 ... | reverse complement strand
AACCGCCTTCAGGGAATGTCACATAGCGGCAGTCCTCCGCCACAAGGTCTTCGGCGGAGAAGCCCTCAATGCCGCTGTCGAGGAGAGGAAGAAACCCCATCTTCTGTACCAGACCCATCATGCCTGTGGCCGAGCATATTTTTGGAGTGTTCATGTTTGTCCGGTTCCTTGTCTGTTGTACTTGAACACTTTGACCATGTCCTTGTCGCCACCCGTGAGGCGGCTGCATCTGTTCAGTGTGCCGGTGTCTGTAAAGCCGCATTTCTCCATGACCTTTCCCGATGCGGGATTGCCAATGAAATGGTCTGCCCAGATGTTTTCGAATTGCCCCACATGAATGCAGTAGTCGAGCATCAGCCTCAATGCCTCGGTGCAGATTCCTCTGTTCCAAAATGGTTTTCCCACCCAGTAGCCCACCTCGCAGTCCCTTTCCCCGATAGGGATGTTGCTGGTTTCGCGGGTGTAGTAGCCCATGCAGCCGACGGCCTCGCCAGTCTCCTTGAGGACGATTGCCCATGTCGTGTCATTATGGAAGAGCACGCGGATCACATCCCTGCTTTCTTCTATTGATTTGTGTGCCGGCCATCCTGCGCGGGATCCCACGTCAGGGGCTGAGGCGTACTTGAAGAGTGCCTCCGCGTCTGATTCCTGCCACCGGCGCAGCAATATCCTTTCTGTTTCCATCAGGTTGTCTATTTCAGGGCCTTGCCGTCAGAGAAAGCCTGGCCAACCTTGTTGCCCAACAGGATATAGCCGTGGTGGATGGGGTCAAAGACTATCAGCTCCATCTTCTCCAGGTCGGGATTTCCGTCTTCGGCCAGATACTTCTCGTCCACAAGGATATTGACGATCTCGGCAACGAGGTAATAGCCGGTCTCGCTCTCCTCGTACTTCTCCTTGACGCGGCACTCCAGGGTCATCGGGAAATCGGTGAACACGGGGGCGTTTACTGTTGTCGCCCTCTTGATGCCCCATCCTGTCTTCTCCATCTTCCTGGGGTCGTTCTTGGCAGAGACAATACCCACGAAATCAGCAGCCACCCTGGTGCTTCTGGTGGCAAAGGCCACGGTGAACTCGCCATTGTGTTCCAGGTTCTCTGTGGTGGCGTGCCTGCCCATGGAGATTACTATCTCCTTGTTGTCCCACTGTCCGGCCCAGGCGGCATTCATGGCATTGGCAACTCCATCGGTGTTGTATGTGCCGATGATCAGCACTGGTTGTGGAACCACCCATGGTTTTGGAGTAAAACTTTTCATATGCTTGTTTCCTTCTTGTTGGTTTAATGTGTTTTTGCCATTCTGGCTGGCTCTGACAGGGCAAAGGTAGGCATATTCGGCAAGAGGAGAGCGCGAAAGCCCGCCTTTTTTTGCAGGGCTGTGGCATCTGTGAGGGGCCGGCTTGGCCGTTTCCAACAGACGAGTGGCCTGGAAAGGCTTGAATTGAGCCCCGGGGGATGGTTGCCGAATGTTTTTTGGGGGGCTTAGAGGTAACGGACAAAGCGCCAATCGGCCGTCAGAGACTTTCCTCCCGCTTCATTCCGCTGCCCGTCATCAGAAAGAGCCTTCCACGCTCCGTCTTGTCCAAGGATAATTGCTAACTTTGCTGCGCACAAGAGAGGCACCACAAAACATGGATGCCAAATCCATACCGTGATGGCTACGAGAAAGTGTATGACCCCCGCTCTTTTCTGGGGAGGGGCTCCAAAAGGAAACAAGGACAGGAGGATTTATGGGAAAAAACATCAGAGTGATTGTGGGCGATATCACCCGGTTGAAGGTGGAAGCCATTGTGAATGCCGCCAACCATACGCTGCTGGGCGGTGGTGGGGTGGATGGTGCGATACACCGGGCCGCTGGCAGCGGACTGCTGGAGGAATGCAGGACGCTGAACGGGTGTGAGACTGGCCAGAGCAAGATTACAAAGGCATACGATCTGCCTTGCAAATATGTGATCCATACGGTGGGGCCTGTTTATAGGCGGTATAGCGAACAGGAGGCGGCCAGTTTGCTGGCATCCTGTTATCGTACTTCCTTGGACATCGCCCGCGAGAAGGGCATCGGGAGCATTGCCTTCCCTTGCATCAGTTGTGGCGTGTATGGCTATCCAAAAGCCGATGCGGCCGGGGTGGCCTTGGCGGCCATTGGCGAGAGTGGCTATGAGGGCGAGGTTGTCATCTGCTGTTACAGTGAGCGGGACGCCACCTATTATAATAATGTGTTGGGAGACAGCTGAGCGTGTTCTTCCCCGCGAGGTGTCTCCACGTTTCTTTGTCCGTCATTCGGTTGAAATTGGGGCAAGTTTGCAACGCGTTGATTAACTGGAGCCTTTTTCGACAGCGCGCCCCAAACGCCTATGCCTGTTCCCCTTTTTTGCCGACACGCAAACTTGCCTTTCGCCGTGGAGCGCCCTCCCGCGTGGGCGCATCCTCGTGCGTTCCTGTGCCAAGGCACATCCCCCTCTTGCGCGTCGGGCTGCTGCCTGGGGCTTCCCGCCAGGCTTGCCGTGCAGTACCAGTCAAGTGGTACTGCAGTTTCTGCCACCTGGTACTGGAGTTCCGGTTGTGTGAAACTCCAGTACCAGTTAAGTGGTACTGGCTACAGGTTCCACTGTAAGTCCTCCACATAGCCGTCAAAGTCCATCGAGGGGTCTGCTCCCACCCGGCGCAGTACTGTCCTCACGGCCTCCTGGTCTTCGGGTGAGAGCAGGATGTCGCCTCGCCTGCGCTTGAAGTACTGGTTGCGTCCGAAGTGCAGGATGAGGGTGGTCATGAACTGGCTGTACTGCCTGGGCAGCATGTGCTCCTGCATGTGCCTGAAGCCCCGGGCAAGCCGCACAGGCCTGCTGCGGGCATAGAAGGTGCAGCCCTCGTCCCTGGAACAGAGCGAGGGGTTGACTAGGCGCAGGTACTTGCCGGCCTGCCCCATCTGGCGGAACGCCTGCTGGAAGATGCATTCGCCGGCTACCCCGCAGTCGGCATGCAGGCACACAGGGCAGTTGGTGGGGATGGTGTGGTCGTTGTCCATTTCTTGTTGTTTGCTGGATGTGGGGCGTGTGTGTCCACGCCCGGTCATACCCTCACTTTATATACGATGCGGAAGGATCCATCGCGGTAACTGGTACTGGTGATGCGGAAGAATCCTATCCCGCCTGTTGACTGCACATGCAGCCCGATGCAGGGACACACGTCGAAGTCGCCGATGCGCACGATGCGCAGGGTCTCGCTTGCATCCCGGGGCAACTTGTCCAGCCTCACTCCTTGCGGGATGGTGTCCCGCGTGACGAACTCGTAGGTCACGGGCAGGTCCTGCGCAATCAGCGCGTTCATCTGCCGCTCTATCTCCTGTATCTGACCGGGCGTGGGCTCGGTGTCCAGGGTGTAGTTGATTTTTGACTTCTTGCGCTCGATATGCGTGTCTCTTGACCTCTTGCAGCCAAACATCCGCACCATCAACTGGTTGAGCAGGTGCTCGGCAGTGTGTGCGGGAGCGTATTCTTCCTTGTTGTGCGCGTTCAGCGTGGGTGTCGTGTCCATAGTTTCTGCACACAAAAGTAAGGAGAAAAAGCGAGATACGCACAGGCGCATGCGGGAAAAGTGGGGCAGGGGCCAGGCTGACGGTGCAAGACTGCACTTTTGCCGGCGGGAACAGATTTCTTGGGGGAAGTATATGGCGCCTCACCCCTTTTCCTTCTCCATCAATGCGTGCACGAGTCTTATCTCCGAATAGTCGTAGTCTGCTCCCAAGACCGCCTTGATTTTCCCCAGGTGGGTCATTTCGGGATGTGACCGCATGAAGGCTCTTATCTTCTGCTCGTGGGCGGCGGAGATGAGGGCGCGAAGTCCCACCCTGCCCTCCAGCGCGTAAGGGATGAGGTGTCCGATGATGGTGCTCTTGACGAGACCTCGCCTGGCGGCTATCTGCTCCACGCCCAGCCCTTGGTGGTAGAGCCCCAGGCTGACTTCCCTGGTGGGGATCTTGGGCTCTTTGGGCTTCTCCGGCAGGCCGGAGAACCTGGATGATCCAGAGGACTTGGGGGACCCTGGAGAACCAGAGGTTTTGGGTGATTTCACGGACTCCGATGGAGTGTCGCCCTCGCCTTCCTCGCCAGTCAGGAGGAATAGTGCCTTCTTCTTCAAGTAATCACTCACCGTGAATGCCGCTTCCTGCTCATATCGCAAGAGGCGCGACTTCAGCCTCACCTCCTCCCCGAAAGCGGAGAAGCGGTCTTGGAATTGCTTCTTCGCCGCCTTGTTGTCCGTGGTGGGATTCGTCTTCTTCACCAGGTCCACGAGAATGCCCATCTTGTCGCAGAAGTATTTCGCCCCCTTGTGGATGCGGTCCTGCAGTTCGGCATCAGCCACATCGCCATGGGCACACAGCATCCCGGTGTATTGCGGCTTGAACTTCCGGGCCACTTGCACGAGGCTCTTCAGCACCGCCTCCGTCTTCTGGTACTCGTCCACAAGATGGGGATATTTCGTCCAGAAGAATTCCTCCAGGCAGCGCGTCAGGCGCTCGTGGCTGGCGGCGAGGGTGTCGAAGTCGAAGAGTTCGCCGAGGCAATGCAACGCATACTGCTGCTCCAGGAACGAAACCTGCTCGCCGGTGGGAGCGGCCATCTGGCTGTTGAACCTGTCGATGGTCTTGTCGCTGATGATGGCACTGGGGGCGAGCGGCTGGCTGAGCACCATGCCCCCCAGGGTCTTGCAACGGCTCAATGCCACATAGGTCTGTCCGTGGGTGAAACTGCGGGAGGCATCTATGACCGCATGCTCAAAGGTCAGTCCCTGGCTCTTGTGGATGGTAATCGCCCAGGCCAAGCGCACGGGATATTGGCAGAAGGTGCCCTCCACCGTCTCCTCTATCTCCTTGGTATCCTCGTTGAGGGCGTATTTCGCGTTGGTCCACTCCATCTTCTCCAGTTCAAACACCTCGCCGGTGTCCTTGCTCCTGACGGTTATCCTGTTGTCAGCGATGGCCATCACCTCGCCTATCATGCCATTGTAGAAGCGATGGTGCGGGTCGTTCTTGATGAACATCACCTGCGCCCCGGATTTTAGCACAAGCTGGAAGTCGGCGGGGTAGGACGATTCCGGGAAATCGCCCTCCACCTCGGCAGTAAAGGTATGAGCCTGCGATGGCAGGGCGGCCAGCTGCTGCTTGTTGATATGCTGGGCTGGCGCGTTGTGTGTGGTCAAGCGGATATAGTTGCCATCCTTCGGTGGTTCGAAGTTGGGGATGTATCGCCGGTTGAGCACTTGGAGGGTGTCGGCGGTGGCGCGGTTCTCCCGTATCTGGTTGAGTAGTGAGATGAACTTCTGGTCTTGCTGTCGATACACTTTTCTCAACTCGATGGTGAGGTAACCCACCTGCTTCAGCGCGTTGCTGGAGAAGAAGTAGGGCGTGTCGTAATACGGGCGCAGCATCTCCTCGTCTTGTGCGGTGACCACTGGGGCCAACTGGTGCAGGTCGCCAATCATCAGAATCTGCACGCCTCCGAAAGGCAAGTCGTGACGCTTGCGGTACTGTCGGAGCACAGAATCGACGGCATCGAGCAAGTCGCTGCGCACCATGCTGATCTCATCGATGACCAGGAGGTCGATGCTTCGGACGATGTTGCGCTTTACCTTGCTGAACTTATACCGCTTCTGGTCGCCCCCGCCAAAGGTGGTTCCAGGCACATGGGGAGACAAGGGCAGCTGGAAGAACGAGTGAATGGTCATTCCCCCGGCATTGATGGCTGCGATGCCTGTGGGAGCCAGCACCACCATCCGCTTGGGCGAAAGCCGCTTCAGTTCCTTGAGGAAGGTGGTCTTGCCCGTGCCTGCCTTGCCTGTGAGGAAGAGGTTGGCTCCCGTCTTCTCTATGATGTTCCATGCCATGATGGATTCTTCGTTCATTTCCATTTGCCTCTGGGGTTGATTGGTTGCAGTTTTCCGTTTTGTTTCGGGGGATCGTGTATGGCTGGGGGCTATTTTGCTCCACCATCTGCTTATCATTTCCACGGCCTCCCCGTTTTTGCCAAACCACGCTTGTGTCATCGTCTTTTCTTGTTTCTGCGGTGATGTGTACTTGTTGTGAGAAAAAACAAGAAACGCAATATTTCCATAACGGATTAATAATTAAGGTCACGCGTGATGAGCGTCCATCATACGTGACGATTATTTTCAGACTATTCTAATGGTAGTGTAAATTGAACGGTGGCAAGGCTTGCATTCCCTTTTCTTAAACCTCAGTCGGACGGCACGATTTTCATCGTGTCGGTCAACAAAGGAGCATTGTCGATTGCAAAACTACATAATTTTGAACCTATCACCAAATATTATCGCCAAATGCTGTGAGATTTGCCCACAATTAGAGAATGGAATAGTCCATTTCTTGCGGATGTTTCGACAAGCGAGTTCTACGGGCTTCTCCAAAGACGTATCGGTAGGAAAGACACCATTGGTCTTTGTCATACGCTTTGGATTACACTGGGTGAAGCCCTTCGGGCCATCTATACAACAGATGAGCATGTCGTTGACACCACGCTTCAGCAGATCCGTCAGAAGCTCCTGCAAAAAAAGTTGGCACACTCACTCCACTCTAAGGCACATACATGCCGAGCAGTTCTCTTGCAAACGATTTCTAAGTGGTCCATGAAAAACTGTGTTAAACTACTTTTATTGTATCATGACACAGTTTGTCTTGCGCCTTCATCCGTAAATAACATAGAAAAATGAAAATTCTCATAAAACCCCATGTTAATGTGTGGTATTTACGCAATAAAGTTTGGAGGGAAGATAAATGTTATGTAAATTTGCGGCGTAAATAATACAAAAAGGAGCATAGAGCGTATGGAATATAATGAAATGACAGGCAAATGGGAGTCCAAGTACTGGCATCCGGCATTGACGACCGACGCTGTAGTTTTCGGTTTCGACAAAGAGGAAGGTTCTTTGCAAGTCCTCTTGATCAAACGAGGCAAAGCGAAACCAGGTGAAGTTCCAGCCTTCGAGGGCTATTGGGCATTACCTGGTGGCTTCATCCAAAAAGACGAGCCAACTGACGAGTGTGTTCGTCGGGAACTGTTTGAAGAATCATCCATGAAGCTCTTTGATAATGACAAAGGTATAAAGCCTGAGTTTATTGAGCAACTTAAAACGTATTCGGCACGAGGAAGAGACCCACGCGAGTTTGTGGTAACAGTAGCATATTATGCGCTGGTTAAAAGAGACAAGTATATAATCAAAGGTGGTGATGATGCCGCTGAAGCAAAATGGTTTTCCGTGAATGAATTATCTGAGTTGAAACTTGCATTTGACCATGCCCAGATAATACAAGATGCAATAGAAAGGCTGCGTGAAAGAATACACTTTGAACCCATCGGATTCAATCTCCTTGACAAGGAATTCACGATGCCTCAGTTGCAGAACATATACATAGCCATTCTTAATCCACCCGAAGAAGACAATACGATACGTGACAGACGGAACTTCCCCAAAAAGATGCTTAAACTTGGCTATATTAAAGAAACTGGAAAGAAAGTCACAGGCAATCCATATCGCTCTCCAAAGTTGTACACCTTTGAAGAGGAAGCATATAAGGAAGCAAAAAAAATTGGGATGAGACTGGAATTCTAATCGTCTTGTACTACATTAGCCTCCCAAACGGCGAGGTTTTAATGTTCTAAATTTTGCAAAGCGTAAAAACTACACATTGAACAGTATGGCGATTTCAACTAATTAAAATTAAAATTATGGAAAAGACAAGTATTTTCAGGAAGTTGTTCAAGAAAGACGACAAACAACAAAAAGGGAAGGACGTAATCTCTACGTCATCTCAGAGTGAGACAGGCAGCGTCAACACAGAAAAAGAGTGTACTGCTTCTGAAGAAGAAAGCAAACCGGATTCCAAAGAAAACAAGATTAATGAAGGTAAAGCACGTATTTACAATCTGATTATTGTAGATGAGAGTGGTTCCATGAGCCATCTTCGAAAATCAACACTCTCAGGGATTAATGAAACCATCAGTACTATCCAGAGTGCCCAGGAAGAGTTTGCTGCAACGCAGAAGCACACATTGACCCTTGTAACTTTCGACTCTGGCTCAAACAGGCCAGATGTACGAACTATGATTGACAATCAACCAATCTCTGAAGTGAAAGAATTCAAGGATTACAGGCCAAACGGATGTACTCCACTATATGACGCAATGGGACAGTCGCTGACACGTCTTCATGACCGTATAAGGAATGACAAAGACGCAACAGCTGTGGTAACTGTCCTGACTGACGGACTGGAGAACGCATCCAGAGAATGGGATGCTGCGGGATTACGCCGTCTGATAGAACAATTGAAGTCGGAAGGTTGGTCTTTCGCGTACATGGGTTCTGCTCATGATGTGAAAGAAGTAACTGATTTACTCTCCATTGAAAATGTCGTTGAATTCAGTCACGATAAATTCGGAGCAGGAAGCACATGGGAACATGAAATGTCAGCAAGATACGCCTACTGTGGAAAGATTGACATGTTATACAGAAAAGGGAGGGTAATGTCGAAAGAGGAAATACTGGATTTGAAGCGTCAGTATGCAAAGGAGTATTATGGCCCAAGGGTATCAAATGACCGTATTGACCACCTTGAAGAGAATGAAATCTTCGTGTTTGGAAGCAATGCAAGCGGTTACCACAGTGGAGGTGCAGCAGCCTGTGCTATGCGTAAATTCGGTGCTGTTTGGGCACAAGGCGAAGGATTACAAGGGAAAAGTTACGCTATCCCGACAATGGAAGGTGTTGCAGAAATGAGTGAGGCCATCAGAAGATTCACATCATTTGCAGCTGGACATCCTGAATTACGTTTTCTAGTGACAAGAGTTGGTTGTGGAGTCGCAGGTTATTCTGCCAGCCAGATCGCTCCCCTGTTCAAGGAATGCATTCCTTTGGAAAATGTCGCATTACCCTCAGACTTCTGGGACGCTCTGGGATTAAAAATGTATTAGTAGTATTCGTTACGCACATCAAGGGATGGGTGATTATAACGATTGCAGAGTTTTCAAAATACGGGGAATGCTATGAGAACGATAGGAAGAATGCTAATCCTAATGGTGATGGTAGGAATTGTCTCATGTTCAAAGCCTGCGCCAAAAAGTACAGAACAGAACGACAGTTCGGCTGCGCTGGAAAGGCAGGGCATGGCAACAAGTTCAAAACCTGCGCCAAAAAGTACAGAACATGGCAATTCTTCTCATTTCAAATATGAGAATGAACTTTTCTCCATTGAAATTCCGAAAGGATGGCTTTGTGATATTTCAGATTGGAATGGGTTGGATTCAATGGTTAACAGGGTAAGTATTTTCGACCCTTATGGTGGAAATGTCGTATGGCTCTACATTGTCAAAACGTTCTTCCCTATCAAATGGAAAAATATAGATGAAGCAAAAAGAGCCGCGAAGACCATGGTATACCTTGGCGGTGATAGAGAAATAATCCGTGAAGTTGATGGTGTGGAAGTCGGTGGCTATCCAGCAAGCATACTATATATTGCCAAATATGAGGATAATGACACTATCATACAAAAACAATTCGTCACCTACCTTCAAGATTCACACATCGTCATGTACTTCAACGAGATGTTCTTTGCCGAGAACTGGGAATACGCGCAGAAATTGGGAGATGAGATTATAAGCACAATAAAACTTAAAAAAGTCGAGAATCCCTTAGAACATTGAGAATGACAGCGTTCCAAAAATGTCTATGGAAAAAGGATATGAAAATCATCCTGTGGATGAGTGAGCATCCCATGCCGCGCATATTGGAATAAAAAAATGAGGCAAAGTGTCACAATCGGTACTTTGCCTCATTTGTTTTTTCACGTGGTTGGAAGGTAATAAGGGATTGGGGGTATAATGTTTTCTCCCCACAATTTTAGAAAATGCTTTCAACGGCCAGTCCCTTGGGTTCACTCCCAGGATTTCACGGCTTTGTATCAGTGTCATTATCACAGCCAAGTATTCCCCGCCAGCATCATTCTTTGCAAAGAGCCGATTTTCTGCCCAAGTGCTATGGGGCGTATGCTGCGCTCAATGATGCTATTGTCTATCTGGTAAATGCCATTGGCGGTATAGGTGCACAGTTCTTTCCAAACGGGAGAGGTTTTTCCTATGCCAACGGTTCTTGGTACTCTACTGCTTTTGCAGCTCCCTCTTGCTGTGTTTTTCCGAATAGGGCATGGCATGGCATGGCACAGTTCCCACGTTCCTCCTTGTCAAAGAATGAGTCATCAAACAGAAACAGTTCTTGGTATGCTTGACTTCTTTTGTTGTCATGTGGTCATCTTCTCTTTTGTCTAGATTTTCAATAGTTTATTGCTTTATGTGGCCGATGCCGCTTTGCTTAAATATATCCCTCTTGCTCATATCCCTTGCGATACCGATGAATCATATCCACAAGAGGTTGAAGGCGAGCATCTGTCACTTCCATGTTCTTGAATCTCGCATACTGCTGGTCATAGAGGGAAGAGTTGCCATCTGCCAATCTTTCTTCGATATCCGATGGAATAAAGAAAGAGGCTCTATCTCCCAGATGGGCATAAAACTCAGAGAGATAGATGTGAACGCCCGCCAAGTCGAAGTCGCCGAAGTGGATGTAACGATTGGGAATTCGCATGAGCCATGCCCGTAAATCCGAGAGGTTTTCCTGTGGATAACGGCTCACGAACAAGCAACGTTTCTCTTGATGGACTCCAGAAGATAAATCTTTTTCTTCAACAGAAGATAAATCTTTTTCTTCAACAGAAGATAAATCTTTTTCTTCAACAGAAGATAAATCTTTTTCTTCAACAGCAGAAGCATCGAAAATATACTTCTGCTTACGTATCTGCATGAAGTTCTCGGCATTCTCCATTCCCACCACTACCACATCCTCGGGAATCTCGAAGGTTTCGGGAGCATTGATGAAGACTGAACTTCCCTCCTGCGGATTCAACAGGAAGGGACGATGATTCAAGTTCGCCTCTATCGGCATATAGCAATCCACCAAGAAGCCCCGGAAAGTTCTCACTTTCCTGTATTTCGAATCGCCCATCTTTTCGACAAGCTCGGAGCGAGTATCAATAGACTCGGAATGTTCTTCTTGAAACCCAAAATGAGTTTCTAGAAGTCCTGAATGTATCTTACGTGAAAGCCTTTCCCTAAAACCTATCCACTCCTCCAACGAGCACTTCAGCCCGAACTGTTGCGTCAAGAACACACGGCAAGGCTCTCGCATTGCATCAGCCATACGATACTTGCACCGACTGCCATTGCTTTTCATCAACAGCAGTCCTTCTTGCCTCAACAATCCAGCCATGCGAGGAGACAACTTCGAAGAAGCCACCTCCTCGCCACTTAGCATTGTCAATATCTGTCGGGCATCACCCAAACCTAATTTCTCCATGTCCTACACATTATATAAGGAAACCTATAACCACAAGTGATTACAATCTCTTAATCAATTGTGTTACCTTCGTATTTGCCCTGCCGTCCTTACTCAACAGATAGGTGTATTTGTAATCTTCCACGTTGTAAGTAGTTGGCGAACTGTTCACCAAGAGGATGTTGCGGCGATTGGCGAAGTCGAGGATTCCCTTCACATTGTTAGGGTGCAACTTGCCGATCTCATCCATCATGCAATGTATCTTGAAGTCGCCCGACTTCTTCGAAGCTTTCTCCTTGAACACATTGATGAGCATGATGTTCACCATCGCCTTCACCAAGATGTCGGTACCATCGGAACCCACGTTGGCAATCTTCTCCACCCATCCCGTATCGTTGTCGTTCTCCTTGATGCGGAACTCCAACTTGAAGGTGTCTGACACCAACAACTGCTTGCGGTTTGGCTCATCCAAGAGTCCTTTCATAAATGCCAAGAGATACTTCACCGCCTTGTCATTCACATCCTGGCGAGACTCCGTGGCGAAGAGATCCATCTCTCCCATGTTGAACTGGTTCTCCTCCGTAAAGTCCTTGATGCGCAAGAGCAACAGCATCAACTGGTCGTTGGTCTTCAGAGGTCGCAAGGCTATCTCACGGATAACGCCGGCAAAGTTGCGCTCCTCGAAGTCGTGGTTGATGTCGTTGATGGTCTTGCCGATGTCACCCTCACGGCGAGTCAAGTCGCCCACCTCCTTGGAGATGCGAAGGATGATGTCGGTGTATCGTCCGCTGATGCGCTTCTGATATTCCGAAATCTTGTCGTTCTCCACAAACTCGCAGAGATTGGAAGCGAAGTCGAAGAACTCTTCTTCCGTCACAGGACTCACATTGAAGTGGAAGGTATTGTGTGGAGAGAACATGCTCAGGAACTGCTGCGACTGTTTCTTGAAGTTATCGAGCGCATTGCGGTCGGCGAAGATTTGGCTCTTCAGCTCCTCCACGATAGATAGGCAATCCTTGGTCGTGGTCTTCTCCTCCACCTCGTTGCTGCCGATAGGACAGAAGGTGTCGTTGCTTCGGAATGCCTTGACGGCATCCAAGCCCGTCTCCATCTTTCGAAGTTCCGATTGCTGCTTGGCGAGTTTTTCCTGTACACCTTGCAGTTGCAAGCCGAGTCGCTCGCTACGCTGACGGAACTTGTCCTCCAGCATCGCCAAAGCCTCAGACTTGTTCTTACGGTCTTGCTTGACCATTGGCTCCGTATCAAATAGTTCTATTTTATCGTTTCGATAAACTGCCACCTCATCACGGTGCTGACGAATAAAATGAAGTTCTGCATCCAATTCTGCGATGCGCTTGTTGTAAGCGTCCAGAGCCTTCGTGTCCATGCCCTTGCCTTGCAACTCATCGTGTTGCGCCTTCAAGAGTTCCTGCTTGCGAGTTTCCACTTGCTTTTTCTTGCCCTCAATTTGCGCTTCCACATCGGAAGCAAAGGATTCGAAAGCCTCCGTCTCTGCTTTCACCTGACGATTATACTCGGTCTGCAAGAACTTCAACTTGCGTTGTAGCTCGGTTTCCAACTGGCGTTTCGCCTCTTCCCGCTTCACCTTTTCAGCCACAATCGCATTGTGCTTGTCATCCAGTTCTGCGAGTTGCTGCTTGCGCCAATTCTCCAATTGGTTCTGAAGTTCGAGAGTCTTGGTCTTGACTTTCTTCTCCAACTGCGGCATCTGCATCAGCTCCGCCTTCAAGGTATGGAGCGTTTCGTTGATTTTTCTTATCTGCGTCTGGTACTTGCCCTTCAAGCTCTTGTTGGCTTCCTCATGCTGGTTCTGCATTTCGTTCATCTGCCTTACCAGACTGAGGCGAGTTTCCTCTTTTTCCGCCAACACCGTCTTCAACTCTTCCGGGGTTCTGAACTTTCGTTCGATGGCAGCCAGATTGATAGCCACGCCATAAAGAGACGTGGTTTGAGAGGTGCCAGCAGAAAGTTCTTCCTTTGAACTTTCACTGCCCAGCAACAGCGGATTCAACACATTATTATATAATATGGTCTCCTCGTCCACCACCTTTCCGATGTTCTCCTGCCAACCTTTCTTATTTTGGTCGAGCCACTCGGAGAACGAGCCTTTGCTCTTGTCCAAAAGATTCTGAATCTTTTCGATTTCGGCGATGAGGTCAGCTTTCTGCTTCTTCGGCTCATCGAGCGAAGCCTGGTATTTCAGTTCGGCAATTTCCAATTCCTTCTCCGCCTCCTGTCGCAAGGTCTCCAAGCGCATCTCTTGCTCCTTCCCCTCAGCCTCCAACTGGGTTTTGCGAGACAAGAGTTCGGCTTGTTCCTGCTCATTCGCCTCCATCTCCTTGGCTAGAGGATTCTCGTGAGCCACTTTCGCCTTCTGAACTCTCAGGTTGGTCTCGTCATTGGAAAGTTGGTCGATGACCTCATCCAATGCCACCATCTTCTCTGCGATGACAGCTCGGAATTCCGTCTCAGCCTTTCGAAGCTCTTGCATAAAGCTCTCTTTCTTGTTCATCAGCGTAGCCTTGCGATCATTGACTTGCGTGCTCTGGTTGTTCTCGAAGGCACGCAAGTCCATCTCCAAGAGATCCAACTGCGCCTTGTACTTATCCACCACATTCTGGTACGACTTCTCCAACTCAGCCTTCATCGCCTCTTGGCGCTTTCTCTCCTCCTCTATGGTCGGTTCCTGCTCTACTTTTCTCAGGACATCCTCGATATGAATCTCCTCATAGTGCTTGCGTTTGGCGGCAGTCTTCTTCAGTTGGGCATCCAGCACACCAATCTCCTTGGTCAACTTGTCACGCTCCTTACCATATTTCTCCTGTTCCTCACTTTTCAGTCGAAGGATGCGATTGCGCTCCCCCTCGCTCTCCTGGATGTCAAGTCGATATTGTGGCAGAAGTTCCTGGGCAATGCGCTCGGCATAGTTGAGTTCCTTGCGTCCCTCACGTATCAAGCGGCGATTGTTCAACAGGGTGCGATACGTATCCATCACCTTGTCGGCCATACGTCGAACCACCACCTCGCCATTCTTGTTTTTCTTGGACCAAAGACTCACGTCGGTGTACTCCTGTTCAAACTCCTTGATTTGCTCCCGATAGAAGTTGAGGTCGATGGACGCATCCTCATCGCTCATCGAACGGATGATGGTGTTCTTGATGAAGTCGGCATCCAACTTGGTATTGAGAAACACGTTCTGAATGGTGCGAGGGATATTCTGGTACTTGGCACTCTCCACGATGGCATATTTGCGATAAGGCAAGAGTTCCTGACGGCGATTGTTGCCGAAGATGATGTCACGATACATCTCATAACTGCTCACGAGCGAGGAAACAGAATGCTTTTTGCCTATCTGCTCTCTCACCTTGCTCCAGTCACTATACACCGCATGATGCTCATCCACGAACCACTTGCTGCTGAAAGGCGCATCGATGAAACGGAACATCACTCGTCCTTGGTTCTTCAAGGCGAGCACACAGTAAGCTCCATTCTCTCGCATCACCTCATAGACGATGTAAGAATTGGAATAAGGGAAATAAAAAGCATCAAAAGATTTCTTCTCCTTCGGGATGCCCAGGCGCAACTTGTCGGCATTGTAAAAGAACAAGATGGCACGGAGCAAGGTACTCTTGCCCACGCCTTGAGTTCCGATAAAATGCACATTGCCATCGAGCCTTACCTCGGCGTATGGGATGTGGGCACTATTCAGGAATATGATTTTATTCAAATATCTCATGATTTCTCCTCCTCTTCTTCGGTTATGGAAATGCAATCTATCAACTCCTCGATATAGTGGAAGGAAGCGAGAACTTTCCAGGTCTTCTCCAATTCGCTCTGCTGTTCGATGAATCCCATTCGCTCCAATTCCGCTATGAGTTTATCCACGATCTCATCATAGGATTTCTTCTCGCTGAAGAGTTTTCCAGCCAGTTCCTTCAATTCCATATCACAGTTGATCCTCACCACGATGTCGGCAGCCGAGAACACCAATCCCGAACCAAAGGCAGAGTTGTAGGTCTTCAAGAAGGTAAGATAATCAATCCACTTACCCACCGACTCCAACTTGCGTTGCAAATCCACCTTGGCTTCCTTGCGAGTGAAGAAGAAATAACCATCGCCCGCTTCCAAATGGAAACCGATGCCACTATAATATTCGTCATATTCTGCTTGATTATCCTCTATGGCATCATAATATCGCTTCATCTTAGGCTGAGCGCTGTTGTTGGAGATAAATCCGCCACGACTCAGAATATTAAAAATTTCTTCTGTATAGTTTAAGCTATTCATTTTTATAAAAAGGAGTTAAGAAGTTAAGGAGTTAAAGGAGTTAAGACTATAGCTTTTTCCCATAGGGCAAGCTAGCCACTCCTTAAGAATTATCTGGATAGGATAAGCTACCCACTCCTTTAGAATTATCTGGGGAGTATCATTGGAAACTCCACTCCATTCGCCTCGGCATAATTGCCAGTAAATTTCAGTTTATCCACATATTGCGAGGCTATCTGAAAAAAATACACCAACTTGTCTTCCAAGCTCTGCTTCTTGTCGTATTGATAGTTCATTACGAAAGCGAAGAGATGGGTACTCGAAGCCGAGAAGGCATAATAGATTTCCTGCAAATTCACAGCTTCCAACTTCTGCTTGTTGCTCTTCAGATAATCATCGGGTATCGGTTCCGCCACATTGTCCAAGCCCCTGCCCTTTCTCTTCTTCAGTTTCTCCGACAATGCCCGAATGCACTGCAATGCCTCATCGGAAGTCCGCAGGTTGTCTATCGACAGTTTGATGTAATACTTCGGTTGCGGTTCCATCCAAACAGAATTTCTGCCTGCAAGGACCTGACGCACATCCGTAGCCTCCTCCCATCTAAACTGATCCTTAAGATATTTCAATTTCTTAGCCTTCTCGAAGATGCGATTCTGATAATCTATCAGGTTGAGGTATTGGATGATTTGGCGCTCTATCTCCAAGAGGTTATGATAAGATTCGTTCAGTTGCAAGCGAACATCATTGACCACGTTTCTCATCTGCACATCCATCGCCACGGAGAAAAAGACAGGTTGCTCGGTATCAATCACTCGCTCACTCTCGGTGATGAGTCGGGAGATATTCTTCAGTTTCTCGCTGAGACGTTGGAGTTTCGCTTTCTTGATGGCATAGTTGGGCTCGTTCTTATAAGTATTGTCCATGTTGCGCTTCAGGTCGAGCACATTGCGCACCGTTGCCAAAGCTATCGTCTTGAGGCATCGGCGCACTTCCTTTAGATACTTATACTTTCGAGTCTCATTGTTTTCCTTCAGATAGTAGTCGATATTCTCGTTCAAGACGGAAATATAATCACGCACGGAGGACACATTGATTTCCTCATTGACCTCCAGTACATCCTCGAAAAACTTCTGATATACGTCCTCCATCTCCAGACAGTCCCCCGTGTCACGTATCACCCCATTCTCTATCAAGAAGCGAATGCGTTCCTCCTTATACTCTGTCATCTCCAGGGCATAGTCATACCGAAACTGGAGGGAATGTCGCTTCGCAAACATCTCCTTCAGCAGCACTTTCTCCCTGTCGAGAGCTCTCACCAATTCATCTATCGAACGGAATGTTCCCATTGTCCGTGAATGTTTGGGGTGAAGTAATGCGGCCTGTGTTTTCCTCTGTTGCCACTTCTGGCGTTATGTTGAGACGTATGAGAAGGACACCAGACACAGAGTTGTTTTAGGCTGTAAAGTTACATGAATTGTGCGAGACGACAAGCCCAATATGGTGGCTTTTTCTGTTCGGGTGCTCTTCGGGAGGGAGAAAGGGAGCAGGCTGGCCCTTCGGACATTGTGCCGAAGAGCCAGCCTGCGGAATGTGGGGCAAGCGAGTGCTCAGAACTCGAAGCCGAACTTAAAGCCTATGTTGTGGAGGGACTCTCGCTTGTGCAGTTCCAGGTATGAATTGATCCAATAGGACTCCTTGTGAGTGTACAGGATGTACACGAAAGAGAAATTGATTGCGAACCTGTTGGCCACCGGCATGCTCACACCGATAGATGGCTCTACATAGCCACCCTTGAAGTCTCCCACGCTGCCACCGCCTTTGAAGTCAAGATAGGGGCTGATGGGCTTGTTGAGAAAATTGATGCGTGCCTGGCCGAAGATGGGGGCAATGGCAGTTGCACCACCAGAGTAGGAGTTAGAACTCAGCTCAACTCCTATACCAGCACCAACAAAAAAAGTCGGATTGATTTGCACGCCATGTGAGGTGGTGAAGGAGAAGGATGTACTGCTTTCATCATCGTAGAATGCAGACCCCAGTCCGATGTTGGCAAATCCCTTGTAGGCCATGTGGCGGTCGCGGAACTCGCTCTGCGCCATGGACGAGATGCCGAGACATGCAGCAATGGCAAGTGTGATCAGTTTCTTCATTGTGTGAATTGTTTGTGGTGAATAGCCTCTGCTGTCCCTGAGGCAGGGTGATGATGTTGCAAAGATAGATGTTTTCCGCTTGCTGTGGAAATATGTGAAGAAAAAAGATAGGGCATGCGTGTGGGGCAGGCCGGTCATTCTGCCTCGGGGAGGCTTCGGCTTCTCCTCAGCGTAAGGTCGGGTAGCAGCACGGCGGCCTCTTCTTCCCCTTTGGGGGCATCCTTGGGTTTCCATGCCACGATGAAGCGCACTGAGGCCGAGGTCACCTGGTAGCCCTTGCCTTGCCAGTCCAGCAGCGTGGCCTGCATCCTCTGGGCGAGCTGGGCCACAGGAGTGCCCGCTTGGGTATATAGGAAGAAGTCCCTGCAGGCCAGCTCATCCCCACTCTTGAGGGAGAGGACCTCACGCTTGCGGGACTTGAAGAAACCCAGGTTCACATCCTTGTGGCTGAGTTGCAGCACAATCTCGTCGGGCAGCGAGTACTCGTGGCGGTCGTAGGTCTGCTGGTCGGGCTTGATGCAGTCAAATGTCGTGCCGTCGGTGTGTATGGACAACCTTTTCTTTGCCCGTGTGATACCCACATAGAATTTCCTGCATTGCTCTTCTGTCAGCGCGACTCTGCCTGTGACCACCATATACACATTGTCGTATTCGCGTCCCTTGGACTTGTGTATGGTGGAGACGATGACCTCGTGGCCCCTGCCCGATGCGTCGCAGAAGTCTTCAGCCGATGACTCGAAGAGAAACTCTTGCAGGTCGCTGAGGTATTTGCTCCTGTTGGTCTTCTCGAAAAGTGCCATGCAACGCTTGATATATGGCAGGCTGTTGCTTGTGGCATAACGGCTGTACGTCCTCTCCTTGGCCATCTCCCATGCCTCGTCGGGGATTATGGCCCGGTTGCGTGATGGGTCCTTTCCCTGTTTCAGCTGCTTGAGGAAGTAGCGCACCTCGGCCAGGTTCCAGAAGTGGAATCCGTCGGTGGCCTGCACCAGACGGCTCTTGATGCCATGCCTGCGCAGCAGGGCCACCATGATGACCGCTTCCTCGTTGGTTTGTGTCAGCACGCAGGTGGTGCCCTCATCCAGGTGCGTCTGGATGCAGCGAGCCAGTGGCCTGTAAATGCAAGAGGAGGCATAGCGCGTAATCTCCACGCTCCCATCGCCCTGGCTCATGGACAGGATGGGCGTGCGCTTCATCCTGTGCCGGATGAGACGGGCAAAGGAGTTGGCGGCATCTACGATGTGGCGCATGCTCCTGTAGTTTTCGGTCATCTCGATGAACCTGGCTCCTGGCTCCTGCGTGAGCCTGAACATGTACTGTGAGCTGGAGCCTCGGAACTCATAGATGTTCTGGTCATCATCGCCCACGGCTATCACCCTCATGTCCTCGTTGGCATCCATCAGAGCCTTTAGCAGGGCATACTCGTCCTCTCCCATGTCCTGTGCCTCGTCGATGACCACCACCAGTTTGCCTATCTTGCTGGGCTCCACCTCGCCCTGCATGATGAGCCCTGTGGCCTTGCCTACCACATTGTCCATTTCCTCAGGGTTTCCGGTGCGTCCCAGGAGGTCGAAGCAATAGGAGTGGAAAGTCTTTATCTCCACGAAGTTGGCTGCGTTGCCTATGAGTTCCATCAGCCGTTGCTTGAACTCGGTGGCGGATGCGCGTGAGAATGTGAGCATCAGCAGCTGTTCATGCTTCACATCCTCCAGGATGAGCAGGGAGGCCAGCTTGTGCACCAGCACGCGCGTCTTTCCGCTGCCAGGCCCAGCCGCTACCACGATGCAGCGTGACTCCTTGTCCGAGATGACCTCCATCTGCTTCTTGGACAGTTGTGCCATCAGTTGCCGGTACTTCCTGGGCGACAGGTTGCGCTGTATCTCCTCCAGCCTTTCTCCCTTGAAGTACTTGGCGATGAACTTGCGGTAGTCCATCTGGAAATAGTCGTGCACATACTGCAGCGCGGCATCATAGTCCCTGACCATCAGGTTGGCATATTCGCCCACGATGTGTATCTGCTGCATCTTCGTCTTGTAGAAGTTGTCGAGCAGGCGGTAGTCCTCTTGCTTGTATCTGAACTGGCTTCCCTTGATCCGGTGTATGTCCATGCGGTTGTATATCACCAGGAAGCCTCCTTCCAGCTTCAGCGCGTCTATCTTGTCCAGGTAGAGCAATGCCTCCTCCACATCCTCCAGTGTCGCGCTATCCGCGTCCTGGAAGATTGACTGGGCACTCTGTCCCTCCATCTCTCTCAGCAACTCCACCACCGAGAACTGGATGCAGGTTCTTTCGGTGTCGCTTGTGGCTGTCTCGCTTACCTTCCCATACAGCCATTCCACGGCAAAGCGGCAGATGGCCTGCCTCTTCTCATATCGTGCGAGAGTCTGTTCCTGGCCGTGCTTCCTCTCGATGGACACGCCCTGTGTGCCCTCTCCATTCTTCCTGCAGCGCATATATCCCTTGATGGTGAGGAAGTAGAGCAAGGTCTTCACGTCCTTTTCACTTGCCGAGGAGATGCCGCTGCTGGTGGCCTCTTCATTGATTTGCTTGTAGGTGGTGCATAGTGTTTCGTCGGGCACATGACTTAGGATATACTGCTCCAGCCTGGCACAGCGTTCCAGGCGCAACCTGCTCTTGTGCTCTGTGGCATCCTTGTCCAGCAGGTAGGCCGACATGTCCTTGCTGTCGGCCAGGATGCCCTCCTGCTTCATGCGCTCCACAGCCGACACCACCTCCCTCTTGGTCAGTCCCAGGATGTCGGCCAGATAGTCAATCCGCGACTCTGCCTGTTCCTCGTCGGCCGAGGTGTATTTCTTGGAGATGAGGGACTTGATGATTCTTGCCGCATTCTCGCTCTCCTTGCTGTCAAAGAAGCGCGAGGACTCCAGCCTCCTCCTGGCCTCGTCCATGTTCCTCACTGTGATGCCTGTGGCATACACATGTGGCACGTTGTCTCCTCGCTCGATGTAGCCAGCCTGTTCCAGTGCCGCCAGTGCCGTGCGCACTCTCGTCTCTATATCTGTTACCGAGTCGTCCCAGTGGGCCTTCCGCGCTATCTCCAGTGCCGACTTGCAGAACCTCTCCCTGTCCTTGGTAAAGAATTTGATGGCCGTCCACACCTGATTGATTTCCTTAATGCTCAGCTTCGTCTGGTTGAGCAGGATGAAGTGCTTGTCCAGGTCGTCATCCCCATATAAGACAACGCACTTCGCGCTCAGGTGCTGGTCTCGTCCTGCGCGTCCTGCCTCCTGCACATAATTCTCCAGGGAGTCAGATATGTCATAGTGGATCACCAGTCCCACATCCTTCTTGTCCACCCCCATCCCGAAGGCCGATGTGGCCACGATGATGCGCACGCTGGTGGTCATGAAGGCCTCCTGGTTGGCAATCTTCTTATCGGAACTCATGCGCCCGTTGAATGGAAGGGCATGGAAGCCATCTCGGCTCAGTCGTGATGCCAGTTCGCGGGTGCGCTTGGTGCGTGACACATACACGATGGTGGGGCAGTCGCTGGCCGATACCAGTGCCCTGAGCTTGTCGTATTTGTCCTCATCCGACTCGGCGTGTATTACCGAGTAGTGGAGGTTGGTGCGCGAGGCAGAGGAGGCCAGGAGCGTGAGATTGAGGCCGAGGTTCTGCTTGAAGTAGTCACAGATGTCCTGTATGACCTTCTGCTTGGCGGTGGCCGTGAAGCAAGATACGGGTATGGGACTGATGCACCCCTTCTGCTCCTGTAGCTTCTTGATGAAGTGTGCGATGTACATGTAGTCCACACGGAAGTCCTGTCCCCAGGCCGAGAAGCAATGTGCCTCGTCGATGACAAACCGCACCACATGCCTTGCCATGAGGATGCGCTCGACAGTCTTGGAGCGAAGCATCTCGGGTGCGATATACAGCAGGGACACAGCACCGTCGCGCACCCGCTGTATGCTGTTGGCCCTTGTGATGGGGTCCAGCAGTCCATTGATGGTGGCCACCTCGGTAATGCCGTGCTCGGCCAGTTTGTCCACCTGGTCTTTCATCAGGGAGAGCAGGGGAGAGATGACCACCGTGAGGCCATGCGCAGCCTGCCCCTCTATCAGGGCTGGTAACTGGAACGTGAGCGACTTTCCGCCTCCTGTGGGGAAGATGGCAAGCAGCGATTTTCCCTCGATGGCAGCCTGGCAGGCTTGCTCCTGCAATGGCTCGCCCTCGTAGGCGCGGAACTCGGTGTGGCCGAAGAACTTCTTGAGGTTGCGGTGTATGTCCAGTTTCTGGTCACAATAGGCACAGCCCTTCCTGCAAGGTGTTTCCCTCAGGAGAGCCATCACATGCTCGACGGCCGGAAATTGGTGAAGCACCCAGCCAGGAGTGGCCGAGCAATGGTCGGTGGTCTCTGTCAGAGCCAGGGCATAGGCCAGTTCGCGGGGATATCTCCTGGTCATCATGGCCATGTCGGCATGGGAGCAGACGAGCCCCTTGTAAACGTCCGCTATGAGTCTTGGCAAGTTCCTGACCCTTCCGCTTGCGTTCACCATGTCCAGGAAGCCCTGGAACTCAGGTTGGCGGGTCAGCAGTCCTGCATATATCTGCCTCTTCTCCTGGGGAAGTCCGGCCCACTTGTCAATCTCCTCTTGCAGTAGGTCCAGGTCTTTTTCGCAGTCATTCACGGGATTGTTGGCCTGTTCTGAGAGCAGTTTGTCATCCTTCGTCAGCCTGTGGCAGGAATGCTGGGGGAAGAGTAGGGGGGATATGTACAGGGTGTCCACCAGTGCCCATTGCCTTTGCCCATTGGGAAACAGGTACTTGGCATCGTGGTGAACAATGTTGTGCCCGCACAGATAGTCGCAGTCCTTGACAAAGTGGATGGCCTCGGTGAGCGAGGCGGAGTGGTAGATGCCCCTGTCATGGCGCAGGATGCCGATGTCGTGTATCCTGTGGTCTTTCATGCCGACCTCGGTGTCGATGACGGCATAGCGCAGGGAATTGAGGTCGGGGATTGGGGCGTTTTCCTCGACTTCCTCTATTCCCATAAGCCTATTCCATATCGACGGCATAGTAGGTCAGTGGCGTGTCCTCAGCTTTGGTCTTGTCTCTTGTCGCCTGTAAAGGTAGGCAATTTGGACGAGACGGGTATGGGTGGGACTCCCTTTCCTCACAGCCCCTTGAGCCATTCCTCCATCAGTTTGGGCCACTTGGATGCGGCCTCGGCCAGGTTGGTGCGCAGGCCGTAGCCGTGCTTGCCCTTCGCATATATGTGCAGTTCCACGGGTATCTTGTGGTCTCGCAGGGCATGTGAGATGACAAAGGCGCTGTTGCCGTAGGGGTCTTCCTCGGTCTGGAACACGAAGAAGGGGGGAGTCTGCCCGGTGATGGTCAGTTCGGGGGTGAGTGTGTGGTTCTCGCCCTCGTCCATGTAGGCAGGGTAGATGAGCGCGGCGAAGTCGGGTCTGGCCGACAGCGTGTCGATGTCGTCCGTGGCCGTGTAACTGGGAGTCTGGAATCGGGTGGCGGCCCGGGCACTCAGGCTGGCCCCTGCCGAGAAGCCCATCACGCCCACCTGCTTGCCCGGGTTCTCGGCCCTGGCCAGGCGTATGGCACGCTGCACGTCCTGCAGGGCACCCTCGCGGTTGCCGGGCACGCGGTAGCGGAGCACGTAGGCCGTGTGGCCCAGTGCATTGAGCCATTGTGCCACCTCCGTTCCCTCGTGGTTCACGGCCAGGATGCTGTACCCTCCGCCGGGGCACACGATGATGACCTTCCCCCTGGGGGAGTTCACCACGGGAAACTCCTGCAACGTGGGCACCGGCATCTGTTCGATGCGCAGGATGCCGTCCTTGCCCATGGTCTGTTTCATCTTCCCGTCCTGCAGGACCACCTCGGCGGGATGCTTGGGTGGCCAGATGTTCCTCTCGCTCTCCTGTGCCCATGTGGGTGCTGCCAGCATCAGGACCGATGCCATCATCATGGCTTTTGTCTTGTTCATGGGTTCTGCGTTGTCGTTGTCCTGTTCCATGTTTGTCCTATCTCGCGATCTCTATCACTTCCAGGTCTTTGAAGGTTCCCGCGTCAATGGTCAGCCGCACCAGTGTGCGTACCTGGTGCCAGCCCTGTAGCCCTGCGGCCCCGGGGTTGATGTGCAGCAAGCCCAGCGCGGGGTCGCGCTCTACCTTCAGTATGTGGCTGTGTCCGCTTATGAAGAGTGTGGGCGGATGAGCGTAGAGCGTGCGGCGGATGTGCGCGTCATAGTGCCCGGGGTAGCCGCCGGTATGTGTCATCAGCACGTCGGCCCCCTCGCAGGTGAAGCGCAGGTCGGCGGTGAGTTCCCTCCGCAGTTCCCCCCCGTCGGCATTGCCGTATACCGCCCTCACGGGACGGAACTCCCGCAGGCGGTTGATGATCTCCATTCCCCCGATGTCTCCCGCGTGCCATATCTCGTCACATGGCCCGAAGTAGCGCAGGTAGCGGTCGTCCCAGTATCCGTGCGTGTCACTTATGAGTCCTATCCTCTTCATGCTTGCGCAGCCTTATGACCAGGTACCACATCATTCCGCAGGCTGTGAAGAAACTGACGGTGTCGCTCACGGGCATGCTTATCCACACCCCGTCCAGTCCCCACCAGCGTGGCAGCAGGGCCAGCATGGGCACCAGGAAGAGGAGTTGCCGGGTGACGCTCAGGAAGATGCTCTTGGCCGCGTGCCCGATGCTCTGGAAGAAGTTGCCCATGACCATCTGCGCGCCCACCAGCGGGAACATCGCCACTATGATGCGGTAGGCCCGCACGGCCTTGGCTGTCAGCTCTTCGCCCGCACCGAAGATGTGTATCACCTGTGCGGGCAGGAACTCGCCGATGAGCGTGGCCGAGAGCGTGACCAGCGTGGCCCAGGCTATGGTGAGCCGCAGCACGGCCCACACGCGCTGGTCCTGGCGCGCCCCCCAGTTGTAGCCCACGATGGGCTGCATGCCCTGCACCAGCCCCAGCACGACGGTCACGAAGAGGAACACCACGCGGTTGACGATGCCGTAGGCGCCGATGGCCATGTCGCCGCCCATGCCCAGCAGGCGGCGGTTGATGATGAGCACCACCAGGCACGCGCAGCAGTTCATCAGGAAGGGGCTCATGCCTATGGCTATGCACTGGCGCACGATGTCCGTCCTGAGCCGGTAGATGCCCCGGCGCAGGTGCAGCAGTTCGGTGGGGCGGCAGAACAGGCGCAGTTGCATGGCGAGGGCTATCACCTGTGACAGGATGGTGGCCCACGCCGCTCCCTCGATGCCCCAGTGGAACACGAAGATGAAGAGCGGGTCGAGTACCACGTTGGCCAGGATGGCGACAAACGTGCAGTTCATGGCCAGCCGGGGGTGTCCCGCGCTGCGCAGGATGGCGTTGAGGCCAAAGTAGCAGTGTGTCACCACATTGCCCAGCATGATGATGCGCATGTAGTCGCGGGCGTAGGGCAGTGTGGCCCCACTGGCCCCGAAGAGGTACAGGATGCTGTCCAGGAACGGCCAGCACACGATGGTGAGGGCGATGCCCAGGATGATGTTGAGTGTGATCGTGTTGCCCAGGATGTGCTGTGCGGTCTCGTATTTCCCCTGTCCCAGCCGCACGCTGATGACGGTGCTCGCGCCCACGCCCACCATGGCCCCGAAGGCAGCGGCCAGGTTCATGAACGGGCTTGCCACGGCCATGCCGCTGATGCCGATGTCGCCCACGCCCTGTCCCACGAAGATGCTGTCCACGATGTTGTACACCGACGAGGCCACCATCGCCACGATGGCGGGCAGGGCATAGCCGGCCAGCAGCCGCCCGACGGGCAGTTCGCCCAGTTCGGTGGGTACGTATTGCTTTGCTTCCCGGCTCATTCTGTGAGTGTGAGAATCTTCAAGTGTGCGTCATTATTGTCCTGGTGCAGGCTCATGCGCAGCCGTCCCTGCAGGTCGCGGAAGAGCATCTGGTGCCCGCCGCCCACATAGAAGGGCTTCTCGTCATGCACCCAGGGGCCGGCCACGTTGCCCGACGTGCTCACCGCGCGCCCCACGGCATACACCCCGTCCACAAACGAGCTCCAGTAGCAGGAGAGCTGCCCCGTGCGCTCGTCACGCCACAGGAAGGGGGCGTCGACCACCAGCTTGCGGTCCTCCTGGCGGCTGTTCCACTTCGAGTCGGCGGCGGTGAACAGGCGTATGGGCTCGCCCAGGCGTCCCTTCAGGTTCTTGCGCAGGCGCACGGCCCACGTCTCGCCCACCTCGTTCTGCACCTGCGCGCCGTTCCACTCCAGGCTGTACACCAGCCAGGGCTGCCCGTCGCTGTCGATGTAGAGGCTCCCGTCCAGGCACTGCTGCCCCTCGGGTGTGAGGCTTATGGGCTGTCCCCCGACCCAGGTGTCGCGGTACTTGTCGGTGGGCTTGCGCCCTCCGCGCAGCAGCGTGCAGAAGTTCACGCGCCCCTTCTGCTGGTTGGTGAGCGTCACGATGGTGTAATAGTGTCCCTTGTAATAGTAGGTGTCGGGTGCCCACCAGTGGTCCACGCCCGCCTTCACGGTCTTCATCCAGCCGTTCTCGCCCAGGTACACGTAGCCCACCTCGCGCCACATCTCCAGGTCGCGGCTCTCGTAGGCTTTCAGCGCGACCGCGTCCTCGGACCGCCCTGCGGTGATGAGGTAGTAGAGTCCACGCGCGCGGTCAACGGTGATGAACGGGTCTCTCACGCGGATGCTCTCCTGCGGGATATTGTACTCCTGTGCCATGGCGCACAGGGTGGCAAGGCACAATGCCAGGGTGAGTGAAAGTGCTCTCTTCATAGTGCGGTTACTTGGTGCTTGTCGCAATTCATGGTGCAAAGGTACGCATAAATGGGCGCATGTGGAAAAGAAACTTCGGCGTAGTGGCTGTCGGGGGGCCAAAAAGGGGTGCCCAGGCATCCTCCGCCTGCCCCCACCGCATATGCAGGATGAAGGGGAGGGGGGCGGGACACCTCTGCGGGAGGAATGTGGAGGGCAGTGGGGCAGAGGGAAATCCATGTTTTGCGGATGCGGACTAAACCGGGGCGCGCGGGGAAAGTCAAAGAAGCAGAGACGAGAAGAAGAAGTGAAACCCCAAAACAAGAGAAGAAAGATGAAGAGATTGTCTATTGTGCTGGCTCTCGGACTGATGGCAATGGTGCCTGTGCGGGCGCAGGACAAGGGCGCGGACGGGAACCGCGAGGCCAAGCGTGCCGAGATGATACAGAGGTCGGGCGAGCGCATGGCCAAGAACTTTGGGCTGGAGGGTGCTGCCAGGGACAGTTTCCTGGCTGTGTATACCCGGTACCAGACCGAGATGTTCGCCACCAACGCGCCCCGTGCGCGCAAGCCGGAAGGCCAGGCCCGTGACGGCGAGGGCAAGCAGGAGCTCACCGACGAGCAGGCCACTGCGCGCATCGAGGCCCAGTTTGAGCGTCAGGAGCAGCAGGTGCGTCAGATCCGCCAGCGTCTGGACATACAGAGGCGTTACTATGCCCGCTTCCAGAACATGCTCACGCCCGCGCAGACACTCAAGGCGATGTTCCCCCAGCGTCCCCGCCCGCAGGGTTCCGCCCAGCGGCAGGGTGGTGGCAATCGCCGTGGCGGGGGTGACGGGCCTGGTGGCCCTGGCGGGTTTGGCGGCTTCGGTGGCCCTGGCGGCTTCTGATGCCCCTTGCCACCCGCAGGTATGGCAAGCCCCCCGTGCCCAGCAGGGCACGGGGGGCTTGTTGTGTCTGTGTCTCAGCGGATGAAGCTGGTGCGCTGCAGAGGCTCCTTTTCGGGATGCTTGGGAGCAGCACCGGCATGCAGGCTCTTCAGCATCCAGGCCATGTTGCGTGCCAGCGTGCGCATGGTCTGCAGCCCCTCCGGGTCATGGGCCGTCTCGCCGGGGGCGGCCCCGTAGGCTATGTTCCAGTACTGGCTGGTGACCTGTGGCATGCTCATCATCTGGAAGGCCATGTTCATCGTGGCGAATGTGGCCGAGGCTCCACCACGGCGGCACACGGCCACGTTGGCGAATGGCTTGAACTCAAAGTGCTTGCCGTTGGCAAAGAGGGCACGCTGGACGATGGCCAGCAATGCGCCGTTGGGCTGCCCGTAGTACACGGGAGAGCCAAACACAAAGCCATCGGCCCGCTCGGCGGCCTCGCACAGGCGGTTGCACACATCATCGTCAAAGGCGCACCGCCCCTCTCCCGCCTTGCGGCAACCGCCACAGGCTATGCAGCCCCGCACGGGGCGGTTGCCCAGTTGCAGCACCTCTGTGCCTATTCCCTCGTTCTCCAGCGCGCGGGCCACCTCGCCCAGCGCGATGAAGGTGTTGCCCTCCTGGATGGGGCTTCCGTTTACCAGTAATACTTTCATCTTTCTCTCCTTATAAATTTGGCAGATGTCCCGGATGTGGGGTCTCTGCTCTCTGTTGTTTCCCAGTTGCCTTGCGGCCAAGGCCGTCCTTCTTGCCGCGATCGGTTCGTGCCGCTTCATCCGCATCTTGGCATCCTCGTGCGGCGGCCTCTTCCCGCAGCCCCTTTTCCACGCAGCGCGGTGCGATGGCTGATGCAGCGCGCTGCGTTTTTCAGTGCGGTGCTCGTCTGTGGCCAGGGGTGGGTAGATGGCCATCTTGAGCCTGGCCGTTATAGTCCCTGTGCGTGCATGTCATTGAACAGCCGTATGAGGGCGCGTCCCATTGCCCATGCCAGGTTGACAGGCACCGCATTGCCTATCTGTTTGTACTGGGCCGACAGTGGGCCGGCAAACTCCCAGTTGTCGGGGAACGTCTGTATGCGTGCATATTCCCTTACAGTGAGCGGACGAGTTTCCGTCGGGTGGCATCGCTCGGTCTGTTTTTGTGCGGGAGCACAGGTGAGTGTGAGACTTGGCTCGTCCATTGATAGCCTTCTGGCCATGCCCGTCTTTCCACCGCCCAGATTGTAGCTGCCTTTCATGTAGTTCCGAGCTACGTCTTTTGGCAGGTCACGCCAGTCTCCTCCCTCGGGGACCATCTCCATCACCTTGCGCTTGCCTTCGGGATATTGCTGTCCGGGTGATGGCGGGACATCCGTGTCGTATAGTGCGCCCTTGCAGAGGGCATCCCGCAGGGTTCGCACGCTTGGGCACACATCGGGCCACCTGAACCGCACGTGTGGCGCGATGTCATCGCGTATCGCGACGAGAAACAGCCTTTCCCTTTTCTGCGGCACGTCGTATCGGATTGCCTTGAGAACCCTTGGCTCAACGAGCGCATACCCAAGTTCGGCAATCACCCGCCTGATGGTCTCCATGGTGCGCCCGCCATCGTGCTCCAGCAGTCCCCTTACGTTCTCGCACAGGAACGCTTTTGGGCGAATTTCCTTGACCGCGCGGGCCAGTTCGTAAAAGAGCGTGCCGCGAGTTTCCTCAAACCCCAACCGCTTCCCTGCATACGAGAATGCCTGGCAGGGGAAGCCCCCCGAGAGGAAGGCCACCCTGTCGCGGTAGGCGGTGAAGTCCATCCCGTGGATGTCTCCCTCCGCCACGTTCCATTCGGGATGGTTCTTGCGCAGGGTCTGGCAGGCATATTTGTCGTATTCGTTGAGCAGCACATGGCGAAATCCGGCCTTTTCCATGCCCAGTGCCAGGCCACCGCCTCCAGCGAACAACTCAACAGATGTGTAGGGGCAGGCGGGTGTCGTGCCCATCTCCTCCTCCCACTTCGTCACACCCATCTCCCTGACTTCCTCTATGTGGCCAAGTTCTGACAGCTTGAGGTAGCGTCGTCCGTCCGCACCTGTGTGTATGGGACAGGCCCCGCTGCGGCCCCATGCCTCTATGGTGGCCCGTGACACGCCGAGCAGGCAGGAGAGGTTGTTCGGGGATATCGTGCCGTTGTGTTGCGTCATGCTCATTTCCTGGGTGATGTGTTGGTGAAGCCCTCGTAGGTGGAGAATGCCAGCAGGTAAAGGGGCCGCTTTCTTGTTCTTGGCAAGGGCACGAGTGGTTTTGCTTGGCTCTCTTGTGCAAAGGTAACTAATTTCTGCAAATGAGAGAACGGATGACCGCAGCACTTTTTCCAGGGGAAGTGTCCTCGTCGTCCGGCGGTTGGGATGTGGCGACAAATCCTATGCGCCCTCTCTCCTGGTGAATGCCATGGGATACCGCCGCATGGCGAGGATGGTGACCAGCCAGCCCAGTGGAGCGGTGAGCGCGTCCAGCAGGAAGAACAGGCGGTAGCCGCACACGCTCGCGAGCCATCCGCTCAGGGCGGCGGGGGGGATGAGGCAAGTGGCCACCAGGGGAATGTAGAGCAGGTTGATGGTGTTGCGGTAGCGTTCACCCGAGATGTACCGCACGGGCAGGCGGCAGGCATACAGCCCCAGGCCGAAGCAGAACTGGGCCAGGCAGGTGCAGGCACAGATGCCCCGCAGCGAAGCGGGAGGGCTGAGCGTCATGTACAGATAGACCAGCGGAGACAGCCCCAGCGCGACGGCAAAAAGCCAGAAGGAGCGTCTTGGGGAACCGCGCAGCAGCAGCCTGCGGCCCAGGGTGAGCCCCAGGCAGAAGGCCATCACACCCACCGTGCCTTGCGCGAATCCTATCTCCTGGATGCTGCAGCCCAGTCCACCTTGCGCGCGCGATTCATATAAATATATCGTGCGTGTGAAGAACATAAGGCTCTGCGGCAGCAACAGGAAGAAGAGCGATATGACGGGTGCCAGCCAGCCGGGCTTTTGGCGTATGCGGTCGATGATGTGCACCTCGGCCTTCACCGACCCGCTCACCGTGTGGCTCGCGCCCCGGTTGCCCACGGCGGGCGGGCGCAGGGCAGCCAGGTGGTACAGGGCAAAGAGCGCAAACCCGCCCGCCAGCAGGTAGCATCCCGTGGACCATGCGTGCTGGATGTGGCGGTAATAGACCTGCAGGCCGCCCACTGCGATGATGAGCATGCCGTAGGTGAGCACCACGGCCGTCTGCGAGAAGAATATCTTGGGGGTGGTGAACACACACTGCAGGGGCGGCCTGAGCATGCGCTCGTAGTACATGCGTGCCGTGAGCTCGTGCCACGAGCACAGCAGGCTGGTGAGCATCAGCGAGGCGAAGAGCGCGCCCTGGCCGTAGGGGAAACTGAGTGCCACCAGCACGAGCGACAGGAATATCGCCGCCTCCAGCCAGTGGATGGTGTGGCGGAAGTGCCCCCGCCGCCTTATCCACGAGCGCACGAAGGACTTCAGCGTCCAGGGCAGGAACAGGAGCGCGGCACACAGGGTGGCCCTCGCCGGCGAGGCCCCGCATTGCAGGAACATGAGCAGAGCCACAAAGGTCACCATGGCCGAGGGTATCTCCTCCGCCCCGAAGAGGGTGGGCACCCACGTCCATGGTGACCTTGTGCTCATGCCCGGGGTCCTTGCCTTAGTAACTGCGGGCTATCAGTACGCGTGCCACTGCGGGCTTGCCTGTCACCATGTCCACGCCCGGTGTCTGCTCCACGCCGAAGGGCATGCAGCGTATGGTGGCCTGTGTCTCCTCCTTGATGCGCGCCTCGGTCTCGGCGGTGCCGTCCCAGTGGCACAGGAAGAAGCCGCCGTCCCTCACGCGCTCCTTGAATTCCTCGTAGTTCTCGCACTCGTAGATGTGCGCGTCGCGGAACTTCCTGGCCTTCTCGAACATGTTCCGCTGGATGTCGTCGAGCAACTGCTTCACATGCTCCACGATGCCCTCCACGGGGATGTTCTCCTTCTCCAGCGTGTCGCGGCGCATGACTTCCACCACGCCCTTCTCCAGGTCTCTCGCGCCCAGCACGATGCGCACGGGCACCCCGCGCAGCTCGTAGTCGGCAAACTTGAAGCCGGGCCGCTTGTTGTCGCTGTTGTCGTACTTCACGCTCACGCCCAGCTTGCGCAGGCCCTCGCTTATCTCCTGGGCCTTGCTGTCCAGGGCCTCGGTCTGCCCGGCCTTGCCGATGGGGATGATGACCACCTGCGTGGGGGCCAGTGCGGGAGGCAGCACCAGGCCGTTGTCGTCAGAGTGTGTCATGATGAGCGCGCCCATCAGGCGGGTGCTCACGCCCCAGCTGGTGGCCCAGGCATATTCGGGCTTGTTCTCCTTGTTGAGGAACTGCACGTCGAAAGCCTTGCCGAAGTTCTGCCCCAGGAAGTGGCTCGTGCCGCTCTGCAGGGCCTTGCCGTCCTGCATCATGGCCTCGATGGTGTAGGTGTCCAGCGCGCCCGCAAACCGCTCGGTCTCGCTCTTCACGCCCTGGATCACGGGCACGGCCATATACCGCTCGGCAAAGTCGGCGTATATCTTGAGCATCTGCTGCGCGCGCTTCTCTGCCTCCTCGCGTGTGGCATGGGCCGTGTGGCCCTCCTGCCACAGGAACTCGCTGGTGCGCAGGAACAGCCGTGTGCGCATCTCCCAGCGCATCACGTTGCACCACTGGTTGATCAGCAGGGGGAGGTCGCGGTAGGAGTGTATCCAGTTCCTGAAGGTGTTCCAGATGATGGTCTCCGAGGTGGGGCGTATGATGAGCTCCTCCTCCAGCTTGGCAGCGGGGTCTACCACCACGCCGTCATGCGTGTCGTTGGTCTTCAGCCGGTAGTGTGTCACCACCGCGCACTCCTTGGCGAATCCCTCCACATGCTCGGCCTCCTTGGAGAGGAAACTCTTGGGGATGAGGAGGGGGAAGTAGGCATTCTGCACGCCCGTCTGCTTGAACATGCCGTCCAGCGTGTGCTGCATCTTCTCCCAGATGGCATAACCGTAGGGCTTGATGACCATGCATCCGCGCACGTCAGACTGCTCTGCCAGGCCGGCCTTCACCACCAGCTCGTTGTACCACTTGCTATAGTCCTCGCTTCTCTTGGTGAGGAATTCCAGTTCTTTTGCCATTATGCTGTGTCTGTTATGTTGAGTGTTAAAGGTGGCGTCCCGTGGGGAAGCGTTCCCGAAACGCCTGCAAATTTACTAAAAAAAGCCTAAAGGACTGAGCGGGGCCGCGAAAAATGGCTAACTTTGCCGCGAATTAATAACCTCAATATTTGGATAATCTTAACAAGACAGAGAGATGAAAGGTAAGAAGATTATGGTAATGACACTGTGCGCGGGCATGGTGCTTACAGGGTGCGGGTCAATGTCCAACAAGGCCAAGGGCGGCCTGATCGGCACAGCGGCGGGCGGTGCGGCAGGCACAGGCCTGGGTGCGGCCATCGGTGCGCTGGTCAACGGGAAGAAGGGTGCCAAGATAGGCGCCGCCATCGGAGCGGGCGTGGGTGTGGCTGGAGGTGCCACCGCAGGTGCGCTCATAGGCAAGAAGATGGACAAGGCCGCCGCCGCCGCCGCCGCCGTGGCAAACGCGGAGGTGGAGAAGACCAAGGACGCCAATGGCCTGGATGCCGTGAAGGTGACCTTTGACAACGGCATCCTCTTCAACGTGGGGAAGTCCACCCTGCAGGCCGGGGCCCAGAAGTCCCTCAGCCAGTTCGCGGCCAATGTGCTGAATGTATATACCGACTGCGACGTGGCCATCATGGGCTTTGCCAGCAGCGATGGCTCTGACGCCACCAACCTGGCCCTGAGCCAGGCTCGTGCCAATGCTGTGAAGTCCTATCTGACAGGCACCTGCGGCGTGGGCGGGAGCCAGATCAAGAGTGCGGTAGGCTATGGCGAGGATCCCCAGTACCTGGTGTACGACGCCAATGGCAAGGAAGACCGCAACGCCAGCCGCCGCGTGGAGGTGTACCTGTATGCCAGCGAGGCCATGATCAAGGCTGCCAACGCGGGCTCCCTGCAGTAAGGACTGGATGAGCCTGCTCAAGAGAATACAGAAGATAATGCGATGGATTGTGCTCCTGTTCTTCGGGAGCACAATCCTCGCTGTATTAGTGTACAAGTGGGTGCCGGTGTATGTGACCCCGCTCATGCTCATACGCTGCGCGCAGCAAGTGTGGCGGGGGGAGCAGATACGTCTGAGGCACCACTGGGTGCCGCTCGACTCCATGTCCATCTACATGCCTGTGGCCGTGATGGCCAGTGAAGACCAGCGTTTCATGGACCATTGTGGTTTTGACTTCAAGGAGATAGGCCACGCCGTGCAGGAGCGCGTCAGCGGCAAGCGTCTCCGTGGGGGCAGCACCATCAGCCAGCAGACGGCCAAGAACGTGTTCCTGTGGCCTCGGAGGTCGTGGGTGCGCAAGGGGCTGGAGGCATACTTCACCGTTTTGATAGAGGCCGTGTGGGGCAAGGAGCGCATCATGGAAGTCTATCTCAATTCCATCGAAATGGGTGACGGCATCTATGGAGTCGAGGCGGTGGCACAGCTGCATTTCTCCCGGACAGCCCTGGAACTCACGCGCCCCAACTGCGCGCTTATAGCGGCCACGCTGCCCAATCCCTTCAAGTTCAGCAGCAAGTCGCCCTCGGCCTACACGCTCCGCCGCCAGACGGAAATCATGAGAAAGATGAGGTACATTGGCATCTTTCCTCGAAAAGAATGAGCAAGAATGTCACTTTTTGCCATCTGTAGTTTGCAATTATCCCAAAAACGAGTATCTTTGCATGCGAAAAATAATCCTTTTTGGGTATGCTTGAGACCTTCTTTCACACACATCAGTTCCTGGTGGAGCACACCGATGCGCCAGTGCGCAGAAAACTGATGGGCGAGGTGGACTGGAACAGCCGCCTGATAGGTATCAAGGGAAGCCGTGGGGTGGGCAAGACGACCTTCCTGCTCCAGTACGCAAAGGAGGCTTTCGGCTCGCATAACCGAAAGTGCCTGTACATCAACATGAACAACTTCTACTTCCAGGGGCACACACTCTTCCAGTTTGCCTCGGAGTACGCCCGCGAGGGAGGACGAGTGCTGCTTATCGACCAGGTGTTCAAGCAACGTGACTGGAGTCATGAACTGCGCATGGTACACGACAGGCTGCCGCAGTTGAACGTGGTGTTCACTGGAAGCAGCGTGATGAGGCTCAAGGAGGAGAATGTGGAACTCAACGGCCTGGTGAGCAGTTACAACCTGCGGGGCTTCTCGTTTCGCGAATACCTCAATCTCATGACGGGCAACACCTTCCGCCCCTATGACATGCGGGAGATAGAGAACAGGCACGAGCACATTGTTAGAAAGGTGCTGGACAAGGTGAATCCCATGGAGTACTTCCAGGGCTACCTGCATCACGGATACTACCCCTTCTTCCTGGAGAACACATATTTCAGCGAGAACCTGCTCAAGACCATCAACATGATGATTGAGGTGGACATACTCTTTCTCAAGCAGATTGACCTGAAGTATCTCGGAAAGATAAAGCAACTGTACTATCTGCTCGCCACGGGGGGCACGGGAATGCCCAACGTGAGTCAGCTCGCGGCCGACATGCACACCAGCAGGGCCACGGTGGTCAACTACATGAAGTACCTGTCCGACGCACGCATGCTCAACATGATGTACCGGCAGGGCGACGGATATCCAAAGAAGCCTTCGGGCATAATGCTCCACAACACCAACCTGCTCTATGCCATGGCCTTTCACGGGCTGGATCGCCAGACGCTGATGGACACCTTCTTCCAAAACGCCCTCTGGGGCAGGCACAAGGTCAACCTGGGCGACCGCAGCTGCACGTTCTTGGTCGATGACACACGCAAGTTCCGCATCTGCCTCGAGGCTCCGCACCGCAGAATGCCCGATGTGACCTATGCGGTGGCCGGCGCGCTTGCCGACCCTGCCAAGGACATACCCCTGTGGCTTTATGGCTTCCTGTACTGAAGGTGGGCAGTGTTATGGCGGAATTACCAAAGCAGTATGTTAAAGAGAACACAAAGAAAAACGTTTTACATAAAACACAATCAACAATGGCAAAAGAAAAGAAATTCGTGACATGGGACGGTAACACCTGTGCAGGACATGTGGCCTACATGTTCAGCGAGGTGGCCGCCATCTATCCCATCACTCCCTCGTCCCCCATGGCGGAGCATGTGGACGAGTGGGCTGCCCAGGGACGCAAGAACCTCTTCGGTGACACGGTGCTGGTGCAGGAGATGCAGTCCGAGGCCGGTGCGGCAGGAGCTGTGCACGGCTCATTGCAGGCCGGTGCGCTCACCTCTACATTCACAGCCAGCCAGGGCTTGCTGCTGATGATCCCCAACATGTACAAGATTGCGGGCGAACTGCTTCCCAGTGTGTTTCATGTGTCGGCGCGCACGGTGGCCACGCACTCTCTGTGTATCTTCGGTGACCACAGCGATGTGATGGCCTGCCGCCAGACGGGCTTCGCCATGCTGTGCGAGGGCTCTGTACAGGAGGTCATGGACTTGAGCGCGGTCGCTCACCTGGCTGCCATCGAGGGCCGCGTCCCCTTTATCAACTTCTTCGACGGCTTCCGTACCTCGCACGAGTACCAGAAGGTGGAACTCCTGGAGGATGATGACGTGCGCGACCTGGTGGACCAGAAGGCCTTGAGCGAGTTCCGCGCACGTGCCCTCTCGCCCGAGCATCCACAGGCCAAGGGCATGGCCGAGAACCCCGAGACATTCTTCGCCCACCGCGAGTCCTGCAACCGCTATTACGACGCCATTCCCGGAATTGTGGAGAAGTACATGGCCGCCATTTCCGAGCGCACAGGCCGCAAGTATGAGCTCTTCTCGTACTATGGCGCCGAGGATGCCGAGGATGTCATCATCCTGATGGGATCTGCCACCGAGGCCGCCCGCGAGGCCATTGACTATGCCAACGCTCATGGAAAGAAGTATGGCATGGTGAGCGTACACCTGTACCGCCCCTTCTCGGTGAAGCACCTCTTGAAGGCTGTGCCCCAGAGCTGCAAGCGCATCGCCGTGCTTGACCGCACCAAGGAGCCGGGCAGCAGCGGCGAGCCCCTGCTGCTGGATGTCAAGGACGCTTTCTATGGCGTGAAGAACGCTCCCCTCATCGTGGGTGGACGTTACGGGCTGGGCTCGGCCGACGTGACACCCGCCATGATCCTGGGTGTGTATGAGAACCTGGAACTGCCCCAGCCCAAGGACCGTTTCACCATCGGCATCGTGGACGACCTTACCTTTACCTCTCTGCCTCAGAAAGAGGAGATGGCTTTGGGCGGCAAGGGCGTGTTCGAGGCCAAGTTCTTCGGCCTGGGAGCCGACGGCACCGTGGGCGCCAACAAGAACTCGGTGAAGATCATCGGCGACAACACCGACAAGTACTGCCAGGCATACTTCTCCTATGACTCCAAGAAGTCGGGCGGTTTCACCTGTTCACACCTGCGTTTCGGCGACAACCCCATCCGCTCTACCTATCAGATCAAGACTCCCAACTTCGTGGCATGCCATGTGCAGGCTTACCTGCACATGTACGACGTGACACGCGGCCTGCAGCAGAACGGGCTGTTCCTGCTCAACACCATCTTCGAGGGCGAGGAACTGGTGAACTTCATCCCCAACAATGTGAAGAAGTACTTCGCCGACAAGAACATCACCGTATATTACATCAACGCTACCAAGATCGCGCAGGAGATAGGGCTGGGCAACCGCACCAACACCATCCTCCAGTCCGCCTTCTTCCGCATCACCGAGGTCATCCCTGTTGACCTGGCTGTGGAACAGATGAAGAAGGCCATCGTGAAATCTTACGGCAAGAAGGGCGAGGACGTGGTCAGGATGAACTATGCCGCTGTGGACCGTGGCGGTGAGTACAAACTGCTGCCTGTTGATCCCGCATGGGCCAATCTGCCCGCCGACAAGAAGGTGACCTACGACGAGCCCGAGTATATCACCAACCTTGTCCGCCCCATCAACGCCCAGTTGGGTGCCGACCTGCCCGTATCCGCTTACAAGGGTATCGAGGATGGCGCCTGGGAGCAGGGAACCGCCGCCTATGAGAAGCGTGGCGTGGCAGGATTCGTTCCTGTGTGGAATCCGGACAACTGCATCCAGTGCAACAAGTGCGCCTTTGTTTGCCCCCACTCATGCATCCGTCCCTTCGTGATGAATGACGAGGAGGCGGCCGGATTCAAGGGAAAGACTGTTGACATGAAGGCTCCCGCCGCAATGAGGGGCATGCACTTCGCGATACAGGTGAGCGTGAAGGACTGCCTGGGCTGTGGCAACTGTGCCGATGTGTGTCCCGGCAATCCCAAACTGGGTGGCCCTGCCCTGAAGATGGTCGCTTATGACGACTCGTCAGAGGCTGCCGCACAAGAGGCCGCCAACTGGGAGTACTGCGTGAAGCACGTGACCAGCAAGCAGAACTTGGTGGACATCAAGCAGAGCCCCAAGAACAGCCAGTTCGCGACTTCCCTGTTCGAGTTCAGCGGCGCATGCTCGGGCTGTGGCGAGACTCCCTATGTGAAACTCATCGCGCAGCTCTTCGGTGACCGCGAGATGGTGGCCAACGCCACTGGCTGCTCGTCCATCTACTCAGGCTCTATCCCCAGCACACCTTACACCAAGAATGCCAAGGGGCAGGGTCCCGCATGGAGCAACTCCCTGTTTGAGGACTTCTGTGAGTATGGCCTGGGTATGGTGCTTGCCACCAAGAAAATGAAGAAGCGCATCACCATGCTGCTCCAGGAAATGATTGCCAGTGACAAGACAAGTGCCGGGTACAAGGCAGCGGCACAGAACTGGATTGAGCAGCAGAATGACGCCGAGGGCTCAAAGGCTGCCGCCGCCGCTCTGAAGCCATTCATTGCCGAGGGCGCTGCCTCAGGTTGCCCCGTGTGTGCAAGGCTCAAGGAACTTGACCACTATCTGGTAAAGCGCAGCCAGTGGTTGATCGGTGGTGACGGTGCCTCTTATGACATCGGCTACGGCGGGCTCGACCATGTGATAGGAAGTGGAGAGGATGTCAACATCTTCGTCATCGATACCGAGGTTTACTCCAACACGGGCGGACAGGCGTCCAAGGCAACTCCCATCGGAGCCATCGCACAGTTTGCCGCCAACGGAAAGCGCGTGGGCAAGAAAGACCTGGGACTGATGCAGACTATCTACGGAAACGTGTATGTGGCCCAGGTGGCCATGGGAGCCGACCAAAGCCAGTGCCTCAAGGCATTCCGTGAGGCCGAGGCATGGCATGGCCCCTCACTCGTCATCGGTTACGCTCCCTGTATCAACCACGGCTTGAAGGCCAAGGGCGGCATGGGCAAGAGCCAGGCCGAGGAGGCAAGGGCCGTGGAGTGCGGCTACTGGCATCTGTGGCGCAACAACCCCGCCTTGGCTGCCGAGGGCAAGAACCCCTTCCAGCTTGACAGCAAGGAGCCCGACTGGGACAAGTTCCAGAGCTTCCTCGAGGGCGAGGTGCGTTTCCTCTCCCTGAAGAAGGCCGCTCCTGCCGAGGCGCAGGAACTGTATGATGCCTGCAAGGAGGCCGCCAAGCGCCGCTACAAGACCTATGTGCGCAAGACTCAGGAGGACTGGTCGCTCGATTGACCCCATCCCCCTTTGACAGCATGTCGCAGGCTGTCTGGACGACAGCCCGCATATAATTAAGGAAGCGCCCAAGAGCACAAGACTGCTCTTGGGCGCTTCTTTCTTTAGGGCAGATGAGGTTTCAGGGGGAGTATTCTACAGACGCCTGGCGTGCGTATAGGGGCTTTTTGCATAATGCGTGGAGGGCGGATTTGTAACCGCAGGTGACTGCTTATGGAGGAAAAAGCCGTAACTTTGCGCCCGCTGGTTTTCATGTGGGCGGGAGTCCGCTTCCCGTCATCAGAGAGCATGACGGCTTGGGAGCCGGAGCGGTTCTCCTTATTTATACTTATACTGACAAAATATGATTTCTGCATTTGAGCGGGGTGCGCAGCGGCGCACCGAGCTTCTTTTGGGCAGCAAGGCCTTGGACAGGATTATGCAGGCCAGGGTGATTGTCTTTGGCCTGGGCGGCGTGGGATCGTGGTGTGCCGAGTGCCTGGTGCGCAGTGGCGTGCGCCGGATTACCATTGTGGATTCTGACCGTGTGTGCGTGACCAACTGCAACCGCCAGCTGATGGCCACATCGAAGACCGTGGGGCAGGTGAAGGTGGAGGCTTTGCGCGCGCGGCTGCTGGAGATAAACCCCAATGCGGAGATAGATGCCCTGCAGAGAATCTATGACGCCGAGTCTGCCGGGTCATTCCACATGGAGGCCTACGACTTCGTCATTGACGCGATAGACTCGCTCCGGGAGAAGGCCCACTTGATACTGCACGCCACGAGCCTGCCACGCCATATCACGTTCATCTCCTCAATGGGAGCGGCTCTGAGAATTGACCCGTTCAAGGTGAGGAAGGCCGAGTTCTGGAAGGTAAAGGGCGACCCTTTGGCCCGTGCCCTGAGGGCGAGGTTCAAGAGGCAGGGCACCTTCCCCGCGCGCAAGTTCTATTGTGTCTATAGTGAGGAGCAGCCGATGCGCAACAGGGGAGTGAACCACGCGTGCGGTACAGGGGGGTGCTTGTGCCCCAAGGCAAAGTTGCTTAGTGGTGTGCGCGGCACGGACACGGCACGGTATGACGCTCCCGGTGACCAGCGTTTGGTAGAGCATGAGTGGTGCACGTCGAAGGCCCAGATCAACGGTTCCCTATGCCACGTCACGGCCATCTTCGGCATGTCCATGGCGGGCATGGTGATAGACGCGATTGCAGGCAAGAGCGAGCCGCAGGAAGAAACCCCAAAGGGCACAGCCGAGTCCTCTGGCCGTTCCGTATTCTGATGATGGCTCTATCGGCTACTTCTGTAGAAATGCCAACAAGTGGGCCAAACGGGATGAGGCGTGGAGGCTTCGGTCCTGGTATCACATATTAAATATAAGTGACAGAATAGCCATACCATCCCTCGCATGTAAGGGTTGTGTAAAACGGTCGGCAAACCCTCACTCACTCTTCTTCCAGAAGCATACGTTCCGTGCAACCGAAAGAAAATCTGTCCCTTGTGGATGTTTCCCATAAAGGACTTGCTGAACGTCTTGCAGGATTTCCTGGGAATCTCATGCAGAAAAGGATAAAGAATGGCACAGGAATCAGATAAAATCCGTACATTTGCGCTAAAATCACGCTTCCGCAAGAAGAACGCGTGACAAAGGCAAGTATAGGGAACATGTGCAGGGCAGCAATGCCAAAACTAAATGTATGGGAATACGGCTATGCACAATAAACATGAGTTAACCGGGCCGGCGCGACCGTCATGCACGGGTGCGGCGGACAACATGAAGTAGAGCGGAACTTATGAAACCGGATGGTACGGGTTCTTTCTCTACAGCCGGCGAGGGGCAAGCGGCTCCAAGGGGCATACACATTACAGAGCAAGCAGGCAGGTCTGGCTCTGTGATAGGGAAGTGCCTTCATCCCGGCGGAACGGCATGGTCTTATGTCTTCGTCCATAACAGTAAAGTGAAGGGGATGGAAGAACTGCTGCTCAAGGACGGAAGAGCCTATTTCGTGCATAAAACCATACGGTATTTCAGAAGAACGGGCAAGCGGAATGTGCAGCACAAGGAGATGCCGACCATCAGCGGACTCGTCTTCTTCCAAGGCCTTCCCCAGGAAATACAAACCTACCTCGACAGGACTTTTCCCCATGTTCACTTGTGCAGAAACTGCAGCACGGGCAAGGTGGCAAGGATTGACGACCGGCAGATGCGCCTCTTCATGCGAGTCAATGAGACAGAGCCCGACCGCATCCGCTTCTTGCTCAAGCCATTCCATTATTATGCCCGCAACCGAATCCTGCTCCGCATCACCACAGGCGAATTGGCGGGATTGGAAGGCTACATCATACGCATTGACCGCGACCGCAGGCTCGTGATGGATGTGGGCGGCATCAGCGTGGCCATATCAGGTGTCCATGCCGAGCATTTCGAGGAGGTGAATCCCGGCGGCATGCCAAATGCGGATGTCAATCCGTTCTACCAACGTAATCTGCAGGAGCGGGAAGCCCTCATTGACCGCTATTTCCATCCTGTGAAGGACGACACGGAAGTGGCGGCCCAAGCCGAGAACATCGACTACCTGCGCGAATATGTCCTGGCGGAGCTTGCGGGAAAGCGCATGGACATCCGCAAGGCCTGGATCACCTATGCCTTTATCATCAGGGAGATTGGCTACTATTATGCCCCATACACCGACCGGCTGGGTGGGCAGCTCGCCCCTATCATGAGGATGGGAGGCAAGGTTCTGCGGGAGATGGACACGATACTTGAAAACACGGAAATAGACAAGGACACAAAGGATAGGTTCCAAAGTCAGCAAGAAGAATTGATGTTGAAGTACGGCTACTTGTTCTGACCACGGCTCTTCTCTGTATGTACAAATGGGCAATGCCCCAAACTGGGTACAGACAGCGGAGCACCAACTGTGAGAGAACAGAGGTAGTACTTCACGGGCCAGGTAAGTAGTACTTCATGGGTCAGGTAAGTAGTACTTCATGTGGATGTCCAGTAGTACTGCGTAGGCGGCAGGAGCAGTGCCAAATCAATCAGGGAACAAGAAACAAAAATCATAAAAAATGACAGAAAAGAGGAACGTTGCCCTCATTACGGGCATCACAGGCCAGGACGGTTCGTACTTGGCAGAGTTGTTGTTGGGCAAAGGCTATGATGTGCACGGCACCATCCGCCGTTCATCCACCGACTACCGTGAGCGTATCGCCCACTTGGAGGGCAAGCCCCACTTCCACCTTCACTATGCCGACCTGGGCGACTCGATGAGTCTCATCCAGGTGGTGAACAAGGTGAAGCCTACCGAGGTGTATAATCTTGCGGCCCAGAGCCACGTGCAGGTGAGCTTCGACTCCCCGGAGTTCACGGCCGATGTGGATGCCACAGGCGTGCTCCGTATCTTGGAGGCTATCCGCCAGTGCGGCTTGACCGAGACCTGCCGCATGTACCAGGCTTCTACCTCTGAACTTTATGGTAAGGTGGAGGAGGTTCCCCAGAACGAGAACACCCCGTTTCACCCATATTCCCCATACGCCGTAGCCAAGCTTTATGGTTTTTGGATCGTGAAGGAGTACCGTGAGGCATACAACATGTTCTGCTGCTCCGGCATCCTCTTCAACCACGAGAGTGAGCGCCGTGGCGAGACCTTCGTAACCCGCAAGATAACCCTCGCCGCCGCCCGTATCAAGCAGGGCAAGCAGGACAAACTTTATCTCGGCAACCTCGACTCCCTCCGTGACTGGGGCTATGCCAAGGATTACGTGGAATGCATGTGGCTCATCCTCCAGGCAGAGAAGCCGGAGGACTTTGTGATAGCCACAGGCAAGCAGCACTCCGTGCGTGAGTTCGCCCAGTTGGCGTTCCATTACGTGGGCATCGAGCTCAAATGGGAAGGCAAGGACGAGAACGAGAAGGGCATCTGCGTATCGGGTCCGGACGAACTTGTCGGCAAGACCCTCGTAGAGGTATCGCCCGACTTCTATCGTCCAACCGACGTAGTAAACCTTTGGGGCGACCCAACCAAGGCAAAGGCCAAGCTCGGCTGGAATCCGAACACCACCTCCTTCGAGAATCTGGTCAAGATCATGGTGGATAGCGACATGGCAAAGGTGGCCGCCGAGGAAGCCGGTCGGAAGGTTCGCTGCAATCTCGCAGAATATTTGGAGAAAGGCATCGTCAAGTGATTTTTATCAAGAATTTAGAGGATTTGTTCTCATTCGTCAAGTGATTTTTTTATCAAGAATTAGAGAATTAGAGAATTTTTTCTCTTTCTCTTGTTCAAGATATTGAATTGAACTTACGTTAGAATTACAGGAAGCGTTAGGAATTGAACTTACGTTAGAATTATAAGAATTTTTAGAGTACGGCTTTACTTTATCAAGAGGAGAGTAGTGAGTTGATGAGATTGGCTCTGCAACTGCATCAGGAACTAGGATGCGGTTTTAAGGAGAAAGTCTATCAAGATGCTTTTGAGGTATTGCTAAAAGAAAACAATGTGCCTTACATTCGTGAGGCTCATATTTCTTTGAATTACCATGGTACAGTCTTGGAACATGACTTTTATTATGATTTCCTGTGCTATGATATGATAGGCGTTGAGTTGAAAGCTACATCAGGTCTTATTGGTGAGTATGAAGCCCAGATTATCAATTATCTTCATGTTAGCAATCATCAGTTAGGTTTGTTGTTGAATTTTGGTGCCTCTAGTTTACAATACAAATGGTATCCCAATGTTTGGCATCACAGGATTTCGCAAGAAATCCCTAATTCCTGTAATTCTTGATTAGAGCAAATCCAAGACCGCAAGAACGAAAATTCTCTAATTCTTGAAAAAAAATAAATATAAAATCTCTAATTCTAGACGAATATGTCATTAAGTAAAGATAGTAAGATTTACGTAGCCGGCCATCACGGCTTGGTCGGTTCTGCCATATGGAACAACCTCAAGTCAAGAGGCTATAATAACTTGGTGGGTCGCAGCCACAAGGAACTCGACCTCACCGACCAGTATGCAGTACAGAAGTTCTTCGACGAGGAACGCCCCGATGCAGTAGTCCTCGCCGCAGCTTTCGTGGGCGGCATCATGGCGAACAGCCTCTATCGTGCCGACTTCATCATGCAGAACATGAAGATGCAGTGCAATGTCATCAGCAATGCTTATAGTCATGGAGTGAAGAAGCTCCTCTTCTTGGGCAGCACCTGCATTTATCCCAAGAATGCCCCTCAGCCTATGAAAGAGGATGCCCTCTTGACCTCTCCTTTGGAATATACCAACGAGGAGTATGCCATCGCCAAGATTGCGGGCTTGAAGATGTGCGAGAGCTACAACCTCCAGTATGGCACCAACTATATCGCCGTGATGCCAACCAACCTCTATGGCCCAAACGACAACTTCCATTTGGAGAACAGCCATGTGATGCCGGCCATGATGCGCAAGATTTATCTTGCCAAACTCATCCACGACGGCGACTGGCACAGCATCGAGGTGGATATGAACAAGCGTCCTATCAACCCTACCGACAAGCTGCGTGCCATCATCGGCGAGGGCAACGTGGATGGTCACAACGACCACGAGCGCATTCTGAAGGCTTTGGAGTTCTACGGCATCTATGATAATAAGGTGGTGCTCTGGGGAACAGGCAAGCCACTCCGTGAGTTCCTTTGGAGCGAGGATATGGCAGATGCCAGCGTCCATGTGCTCTTGAATGTGGATTTCAAGGACATCATCGGCATCGAGAAATATTCTTCCGTATTCTATGGAGCGAAGGTAGATGGAGCGGTAGATAGAAACAACTCCGAGGGAAGAGGAGGAGCCATCCCATCCCTCGGCGAAATCCGCAACTGCCACATCAACGTAGGCACAGGCAAGGAGTTGACCATCCGTGAACTCTCCGAACTCGTCCGTAAGGCAGTAGGTTTCGAGGGCGAAATCGAGTTTGATTCTACCAAGCCAGACGGCACTCCTCGCAAGCTCATCTGTGTGGACAAGCTCCATAGTCTTGGCTGGACCCACAAGGTCGAGATTGAGGATGGTGTGGAGAAACTCTATGAGTGGTATCAGGAGAGTCTGAAGGAGTGAAGATATAAGAACTAACAATGAAAGATTTCAAAGATATTAAAGTAGCCGTAGCCGGTACTGGCTATGTAGGTCTGAGTATAGCAACATTGCTGTCTCAGCATCATCATGTGAGTGCAGTGGATGTAATCCCGGAGAAGGTGGAGAAACTGAACAAGAGGATTTCTCCTATCCAGGATGATTACATTGAGAAGTATTTGGCAGAAAAACCACTGAATCTTGTGGCAACCCTCGATGGCAAGGCAGCCTACAAGGATGCCGACTTCGTGGTCATTGCAGCACCGACCAATTATGACCCGGTGAAGAACTACTTCGATACCACCCATGTCGAGGAAGTCATCGACTTGGTGTTGGAGGTGAATCCAGATGCCGTGATGGTTATCAAGAGTACCATCCCCGTGGGTTATACCCGAAGCCTCTACTTGAAGTATGCAAAGAAAGGCGTGAAGAAGTTTAACTTGCTATTCTCCCCGGAGTTCCTTCGTGAGAGCAAGGCACTTTACGATAATCTTTACCCAAGCCGCATCATCGTGGGCTATCCCAAGATTATCGACCGTCCAGAGTTCAAGGAGGAAAATGAGGCAATCCAAAAGGTAACCGGTGTGGAGAAGATGAAGGAAGCAGCCAAGACCTTTGCCGCCCTCTTGCAAGAAGGTGCCATCAAGGAAAACATCGACACCCTTTTCATGGGCATGAAGGAAGCCGAGGCTGTGAAGCTCTTCGCCAATACCTACCTCGCCCTTCGAGTAAGCTATTTCAATGAATTGGATACATACGCAGAGGTGAAGGGACTGGATACCAAGGCTATCATTGAGGGCGTAGGTCTCGACCCACGTATCGGCACCCATTACAACAACCCAAGTTTTGGTTATGGTGGCTATTGCTTGCCAAAGGACACCAAACAGCTCTTGGCAAACTATGCCGATGTACCAGAGAACTTGATAGAGGCTATTGTTGAGAGCAACCGCACTCGGAAGGACTATATCGCCGATGCAGTTCTTCAGAAAGCAGGTTACTACAGCTATGCCGATGACAACAGTTTCGATGCCACCAAGGAGCATAACTGTGTGATTGGAGTCTATCGCTTGACGATGAAGTCGAACAGCGACAACTTCCGCCAGAGTGCCATTCAAGGCATTATGAAGCGTATCAAGGCAAAGGGCGCAGAGGTGATTATCTATGAGCCAACACTCGAAGACGGCAGCACTTTCTTCGGAAGCCGCGTGGAAAACGACCTCGAAGCATTCAAGGCACAGAGCCATGCGATTATTGCCAATCGCTATGACGCGTGCCTTGACGATGTAAAGGATAAGGTATATACACGAGACATCTTCCGAAGGGACTAACATTTATCTTTGAATAGAATGGTACAATATAATGTGGATTTAGAGGGAAAGACGCTTTTGGTGACGGGTGCTGCCGGATTTATCGGCAGCAACCTGTCACTCCGTCTGTTGAAGGAGGTGAAGGACGTGAATGTGGTCGGTATTGACAACATGAACGACTATTATGACGTACACATCAAGGAGGAGCGTTTGAAGAACTTGCAGGCGTTCAATAATTTCACGATGGTATATGGAAGCATCGCCGACAAGGCTTTGGTGAGTAATTTGTTTGAGAGCTATCAGCCACATGTGGTGGTGAACTTGGCGGCTCAGGCCGGCGTGCGCTATTCCATCACCAATCCTGACGCTTATATCCAGAGCAACCTCATTGGATTCTACAATATCCTGGAGGCTTGTCGCCATCACGGGGTTGAGCATTTGGTTTATGCTTCCTCATCCTCTGTTTATGGCTCGAACAAAAAAGTACCCTATTCGACCGATGACAAGGTGGACAATCCGGTAAGCCTTTATGCGGCAACGAAGAAGAGCAATGAGTTGATGGCTCATGCCTACTCAAAACTCTACAATATTCCAAGTACAGGCTTGCGCTTTTTCACTGTCTATGGTCCCGCAGGCCGTCCGGACATGGCTTACTTCGGTTTCACCAACAAGTTGGTGAAAGGCGACACTATCAAGATTTTCAATTATGGCAACTGCAAGCGAGATTTCACTTTCGTGGACGACATCGTGGAGGGAATCGTGAGAGTGATGCAGCACGCACCGGAGAAGCAGAACGGAGAGGACGGTCTGCCGATACCACCATACAAGGTTTACAACATCGGCAACTCGCATCCGGAAAATCTGTTGGAGTTTGTGAGTATCCTGCAAGAGGAATTGGTTCGTGCTGGCGTGCTGCCAGTGGACTACGACTTCGACGCGCACAAGGAACTTGTTGCGATGCAGCCTGGCGATGTGCCGGTGACCTACGCCGACACCACCCCATTGGAGGAGGACTTCGGGTATAAGCCGAGCACATCGCTGAGAGACGGGCTGAGGTCCTTTGCGGAGTGGTATAAAAGATATTACTGATAATTCCACTCTCCAAACAGCAACACAAAGATTTGTACAATACAAACTCGGACGTTTCATATCCCATCGGTAAGAAACCGTCCTCCCCTTTTTCCTGCTTTCATATTTGCTGTAGTTGAAAATTGCGGGAGCACGTTGGCGGATACTCAAAGGAAAGTGGATACGCCCCAAGAGTTTGCAACTTCAGACATGCTTTTCTATACGGCCAACAGAGGGGCTTTTTTGCAGTATTGTGAAGGGGTGCATATGAACTGCCCTAAACATGCAGCACAATTTTGGCTCCCGTTACATTAACAGTATGTCTCAAATATCAGATAATAACAAGCGAATAGCGAAGAATACCATGCTGTTGTACTTCCGCATGATATTCATAATGGTGATAAGTCTTTTCACCAGTCGAATTAATCTTCAATCCTTAGGTGTAGAGAACTTTGGTATTTACAATGTTGTAGGTGGTGTGGTTGCTGTGTTTTCAGTTTTTTCTGGCTCATTAAGTGTGTCGGTCAGTCGATTTATAACATTTGAGCTGGGTAAAGGAAATCAAGAAAAACTGAAAAGAGTGTTTTCCACAGCAGTAACTATACAAATCTTCTTGGCTGTATGTATAGTGATTCTTGCTGAAATTATTGGTATATGGTTCTTGAACAACAAAATGAATATTCCTGCTGACCGAATGAATGCAGCAAATTGGGTTATGCATTTTTCGATTTTTGCATTTGCTGTCAATTTGATAAGTGTTCCATATAATGCGGCTATTATTGCGCATGAAAAAATGTCAGCTTTTGCCTATGTCAGTGTATTCGAGGTTTTAGCAAAACTAGGCATCACTTATTATTTGTTTATATCTCCATTTGACAAGTTAAAGACTTATGCAGTTTTACTATTTGCTCTGTCTATAGTTTTACGTCTTATATATGGTGTCTATTGTAAGCGAAAATTTCAAGAGTGTTCATATCATTTTATGTTGGATAAAGGCTTGATAAAGCAGATGACGGGTTTTGCAGGTTGGTCTTTGTTTGGGCTTGTTGCCTATACTGGGTATAATTATGGGTTGAACATACTATTGAACATTTTCTTTGGACCTGTGGTCAATGCGGCGCGTGGCATTGCTTTCCAAGTGCAGAGCGCAGTACAGGGATTCAGTAACAATTTCCAAATGGCTTTAAATCCTCAGATTATAAAGAGTTATGCACAAAATGATTTGAAGCGTATGCATCAGTTGATATTCGCAAGTTCAAAGTATGCATTTTTCTTGTTGTTTTTCTTGTCGTTGCCAATTATTATAGAGACACCGAAGATACTTTCCTTGTGGTTGACAGAGGTTCCAAATCATACCGTGAATTTTATAAGACTTATTTTGGCATTGATAACATTTGATTCATTAGGCAGTTCAATCAGTATAGCCCAGCAAGCTACAGGAAAGATAAAGAAATATCAGATATGGGTTGGTGGAATCATGCTGATGATTGTTCCGGTGGCTTATTTCTTCTTGAAAATGGGTTCCACCCCAGAATCTGTATATATTGTTTATTTTACAGCCTGTATTGTTGCTCATGTCGTTAGAATGCTCATCATCAAGCCAATGATAAGGTTGTCACTTAGGGAGTATTTCCGTAAGGTTATTGTGAGGCTTATTGGGGTTACGATGTGTTCCTCTATATTGCCATTATTGGCATATAACAACCTCCCTTCAACAATACCTTCCTTTATCATCGTTTGTACACTTTGTGTAATGATGGTCGCATCTTCTGTTTATTTCTTAGGCTTAGAACAAAGCGAAAGAGCGAAGGTGAATGAGAAGATAAAAAATATGTGCTGCAAGTTTTTGCCCAAGAAATGAATAAGGAAAATACCGAATTGTGTGATGTAAATGATTGTACAGGCTGTTTTGCATGTGAAAATGCTTGCCGACAATCAGCCATCATACAAATCAAGAACGAAGAAGGTTTTAGGTATCCTAAGATTCTTCGTGAAAAATGTATCTCATGCCATGCGTGTCAACGAGTGTGTCCTGTGCTGTCACCTCCCGAAAAACACGAGGCTGGGAAAGTGTATGCGGCATGGAATAAAGACGAAACAGTTAGAGGCCAAAGTTCCTCTGGCGGTTTGTTCTCTGTTTTTGCCAGTGCCATACTGAATGAAAAAGGTATGGTCGTTGGAGCAAATCTGTGTGATGATGGTTATGTGCGCCATATCGCAATAACAGAAGAGAGCCAACTCGAAAAACTAAGAGGAAGTAAATATGTGCAAAGTTTAATTGACGCTGGTGTGTATGTTCAAATGAAAGGATATCTGTCACAAGGTAAGAAAGTTCTTTTTTCAGGTACTCCATGCCAAGTGGCAGCAATGAGAAAGACATTCTGGCGGTATGCCGATATGCTCTATACTATCGATTTGGTATGTCATGGTGTACCTTCCCCCGATTTCTTTGCAGCATTTTACAAAAAACTGAAGAAACAGATTCCCAATATGGTCTCATACCAGTTCCGTGACTACAAAAACTGGCTTGTTTGTACTAATGTTAATGTTAATGTTAATGTTAATGGTCATATCTATAACCGTTATCTTTATGGGAAACCAACATTCTACCAGGATGCGTTCTTAAAAGGGTATCTACATAGGGAAAATTGCTATCATTGCCATTACACGTCCAAGGAACGAGTGTCAGACATCACTTTAGCAGACTTTTGGGGTATAGGTAAAGCGAAACCGATTAATGATCATTATAAAGGCGGATGTTCTATGGTATCTGTAAATTCCCCAAAAGGAAATGAATTGATGGATGCTGTCAAGGAAAGAATATTCTACGAGCTTCGTGATATACAAGAAACTATAGAAGGCGGAAACGAACAATTGGTGAAGCCTTCTAATAGACCTGCAGAGCGTGACAGTTTCTATAAAGATGCTAAAGTAGTGAACTGGCGAAAACTCATAAAAAAATACCATTTAAACTTACGTGAGAAGCCAACTTTGTGCAGCAGGGTTAAGTGCAAAATAAAAAAACTGTTTATTTGAAATTTATATAATCCGATGAAGAAAGTATCCATCATAACTATATTTGACAACCCAAATTTCGGCACGTATTTACAGGCTTTGGCATTAGGACTAATGATAGAGAGGGAAGGTTTTAGTGCGGAGATTGTCCATTACGAACGTCCAGTTTGGCATGTTTTTCCCAAATGGCTTTTAAAATTTCATTTTTTGGAACCATTATATCTGTTGAAGGCGTATTTGCGGAAAAACAAAAAAGTAATTCAGCAATATGAGTGTAGAAGATTTGTTGCCAAACATATAGCATTGTCAAGGACGTATTATTCATATCTTGAATTGGAAGTAAATCCTCCAAAAGCAGATATTTATTTGACTGGTAGTGACCAAGTGTGGAACACAACTCACAATCATGGCGTGGATAAGGCTTTCTACCTTGATTATGCGCCAAAAGATGCACCTCGTTATGCTTATGCGGCCAGTATAGGGATGTCTCAAATACCGACAGAATATGTTGAAGAAACAAAAATGCTTTTGGCTAAATATCAACGAATTTCAGTGCGTGAGCAGTCTAATATAGGTTTACTTGCATCCATAGGTATTAAAAGTGAACAAGTTCTTGATCCGACTTTATTGCTCAACAAAAAAGAGTGGATAAAATATGCGCGTCCTATGACATTTACAGAACCTTATTTGTTGGTTTATTCTGTTGAATCCAAAGAACGTGATGCTATTGTGGGAAAAGTTGCCCAGCAAGTCGCCAAGGCGAAAGGCTTGAAGATATATGAAGTAAATTATTTCGGAGCGAACAAAGCCATACCAGATTGCGACAAGCACTTTTTCCATGCAACCCCAGACTTGTTCTTGGCATTGATCGCAAATGCCGGCTATGTGGTGGTGAGTTCTTTTCACGGCACAGCATTTTCTATCAATTTCAACAAAGATTTTATTTCTGTGGCTCCAGATCGTTTTAGCAGTAGACTCGATGGTATATTGAGTGTGACGGGTCTTGAATGGAGAAAAGTGTCAGACGTGAATGACGTGACAGACGAATTGATAAGTATGACAATAGATTATTCTACAGTTAACGGAAAAATCAAAACAGAACGCGAGAAGTCTATTTCATTTCTAAAAGAAATATTAGAAGCATAATTATTTATGAAATACTTAATTGTACAAGATTGGCAAAACACACATGGGAATCATGCGGGAATGAAGCACATGTGTGGCTTGCTGGTTTCCAAATATCCTAAAGATTATGAAATGTATGTTAAGGGCTGTCCTAAATCATGGAAGGCTCCAAAGACATTCGTGAAGAAAGTTCGTTGGCATATATATGACAAATATGCACAACGTAAATATATAAACAACACTTATCCGAAAGAATACTTGGAACTGTGCCAGCCTATGTTTGCAAAGTTAAAAGATGGAGATGTGGTGTTTCTTTTAGAATACATGCTTCCGTGGGCATCGCAATACGAATTGGCCTGTTATATGCGCAAGCATTTTCCAAAAGTTAAAATTTATGCCCTGTCACATTTAACTTGCAAGTATTTTGATGAAATGACAGCAAGTGAGCCTGACTTGATTCAAAAGTGGGCACAACCAGTGGATAAACTCTTGACGTTAGGTTCATCCTTGTCCACATACTTTGAAAGAGCCGGCATTCCAAAAGAAAAGATAAGTACAGGCTTCCATTATGTAGATGCTGAGTATTATCATAAACAGACAGAGATTGAGGTTCATTCTCCTTTGCGTGTCATAATGATGGGGGCATTGCAAAGAGATTATGGAATGCTATCTGAGATAGTAAAGCGTTGTCCAAATGTTCATTGGATTATTTGTCGAGGACGTAAGAATGTGGGTGACTTGTTTCCTAAGACTCCAAATGTTGAACTCAAAGGTTTTATGGAAGAGGACGAGTTGAGGCATCAAATGGATATAGCCGATGTATCTCTTAATATCATGGAAGATACCGTAGGCAGCAATGTTATTACCACTTCCATGGCTATGGGGTTGGCTATGGTTGTGAGCGATGTTGGTAGCATTCGAGATTATTGTGATGAAACAAACACCATATTTTGCCAATTTGATAAAGAAAGTTTTGTAAATGCCATACATGCTTTAGAAGGGGAAAAGCAAAGGGTTCTGCAAATGAAGACAGCAAGTGTGGGATTTGCGGGTCAACTTGTAATAGATAATATTAATAAATGGTTTTCAAGTTTATAAGCATGAATCTATCCAAACTGTTTACTCTTGAAAGTTTGTTATATGCCACAGTATTATTTATTATTGTATATAGCAGCTTGCAGATAAAAAAAACACCAATACCATTTGGTGCGACAATTACCTATGCAAGTATGTTCTTGTTGTTCTATGTTAAGCGTAAACTGATTCTGAAATCATCAAATAATAATGATGTTCCCTTATTCAGAATTCTGGTATTTGGATGTTTGGTACTTATATTTAAAAGTTTGCAAGACAAATCTACTTTTGAACCAATCTTTTTGTTTTTTCAAGTTTTTCTTGTTGCCTTATTGTTAGAACACGCATCCAAACAAGATTTGAGATTGTCAAAAATAATGTTTGTTCTCTTTATTGTGGCAAATTGCTTGCTTATTTTTTATGAACGTAAAACCATGACGGTTTTACTTTGGGATAGTGAAGAATACAGCACAAACAGGAATGATATTCATGATTTGGCCATCTTTAGATCTTCGGGATTCACAGGCCATCCGGTATTGGGAGGTTTTATCTTGTCAATAGTATTGGCTTTCATACAAATGTCAAAAATGAAGCAAAACTTTAAGTATATACTCACAATATTAATGTTTTTTGCATTGCTTTGTATTAACAGTAGAGCCAATATAGGAATGTCAGGTTTGGTTTCTTTATATTTGTTTAAGGATGCTTTGCTAAATAAAAAACATCGTTTTTTTAAGGTTCTTGCTGTTTTTCTTGGTTTCTATTTCTTCTATGACTTGATTGCAACGACAGATTTTGGAGGAAGACTACTAAATACAGAATCCGGCACAAATGACGAAAGTACAATGGCTCGAATCGAAGTGTTTTCTTTTACGGATTATTTAACATGGAATGAATTGCTGTGGGGAAATTTTTATCTTGTTGAATATCTAATGCTGATTATGGGCTTAGACGGAATAGAAAACGGATATATTGTAATTGTTCTGAAATACGGATTGTTGGCCGGGAGTATATTAATAGTGTTATTGACCAGTTATCAGTGGAAAGCTCTTAGGGTTTATCCAAAGGATCAGAGAATTATTTTATTTCTGTTATTTATATTAATAGCCAACACCAATCCACATATAGGTCATAGTATTCCTTGGATATTTTGGATTCTTTCATACTATTTGTTTAGGCCATCAATGGAAAAAGCAACACATAAAAGCAGTTACATATAAAATACAACAAAGATGAAGAAAAATTTGATATCTGTTATAGTGCCAATTTACAATGTACAGGATTTTTTAGATGAGTGTTTGGAGTCTATTGTTAATCAAACTTTATCCAATTTAGAGATTATACTGGTTGATGACGGCTCACAAGATAAATGCCCAGTTATTTGTGATGAATGGGCTGATAGGGATTCGCGGATAAAGGTTTTGCATAAGAAAAATGGAGGGTTGTCGTCTGCGCGTAATGCTGGTTTAGATGTAGCCTCTGGAGAATTTGTTTGCTTTGTCGATAGTGACGATTTTTTGTGCAAGAATGCTCTGCAAAGTCTCTATAATCGAATTGTAAAAGACGCTAATGTTGGCATTGTTTCGGGAATGATTTACAGATATCGAGATGGAAACCGGTCGGATTTTAGAAGTAATTGGAAAATTGGAGAAGAAAGAATAATGATGCCGGAGAACTTCCTTCTGAATGTTGTGAAACAGGAAACAAGTTATACCGTTTGTAATAAATTATACAGGAGAAATATTATTACTAATGTAAGATTCCAGGAGGGCAGAAACAACGAAGACGCCCTGTTTATGTATGATTTGGGTAAAAGTATATTGGGTAAATCTATATATATAGTTGATATACCCGAATATGTGTATTATTATCGGTATAGAGAAAATAGTATTTGCACCAACTCAACTGTTCCTTTGGCAATTGACACGCTGGCAAATTATGAATTTATGATGAAGGATTGTAAAGCGACCAATGCATGGCTGTTTGATGTCTTATATGCAAAATATATAGATAAATTATGTGAATTTCTTGATGCGTTATTGCAGAATCCTGTTTGGCATCCTCTTTATTTTTCAAAATACCAAAAAAAACTAAGAAAGATACCTTTTAAAGTGATAATAAAATATAATCATACTAAAAGAGTTTTTCTTGTTCTGTTATTGAAATGGTTACCGGTTTTCGTCAAGATGTACAGAAAAACAACAAAGCATAAATAGATAAGGGCGCATGTGTCCAACAGCAATGCCAAGCCATAGTATTCTTGACACCTATCACAATGTTAAAACTGGCTTTTCTGCAATTCTTTCACAATGATTTCTCCTAAAAGTCTAATAGAGATTTTATAGATCAACCATACATGTATAATTTCTTAAACAAAAAATATGAAGCCAAGAATTATAGCGATTTATCTCCCTCAGTTTCACCCAATTCCGCAAAATGATGATTTCTGGGGAAAGGGTTTTACGGAATGGGTCAATGTTGCGCAAGCAAGACCACTATTCAAAGGTCATTATCAACCACAAATTCCTGCGGATTTGGGATTTTATGATTTGAGAGATCCGAATGTTAGAGAAGAACAAGCACGCTTGGCAAAGGCGGCTGGAATAGAAGGCTTTATGTACTGGCAGTATTATTTTGGAAATGGTCAGAAGTTACTCGAAAAACCTTTTGAAGAGGTCTTGGCTTCAGGCAAACCAGACTACCCATTTTGTTTAGGGTGGGCTAATCATAGTTGGCAGACTTTAACTTGGAAGCGTGATGCAAGTAAAAATGAGGGAAAGACTATGATAATGGAGCAGCATTATGATGGGGTAAAGCAATATACGGATCATTTCTATTATAACTTGCCAGCTTTTAAGGACCACAGATATATGTGTGTTGACGGAAAGCCTATATTTGTTATATGGAATCCTATGGATCACCCCGATGAAATAAAACTCATGATATCCACTTGGAAAAAGTTGGCCGTAGAGAACAGTTTAAGTGGGATACATTTTGTGGCTCAAGAAGTCTACAAAACACCAAATTCAGAATTGTATGCGTTGGGATTTGACGCTGTTTATCAAAACAAGATTCTTGAGGCCCAAGCAAAGCATACCTCTAAGTTTATGTGGCATTTGCGTCATTTCCTCATAAAGAACATAGGTATCACTTCTTTCCTTGACAGATATGACTTTGAAAAGATTTCTGAAGATTTGGTTTCTGATGAGGCAAAAAAAGAAAATGTGTATCCTACATTGTTGGCAGGCTATGATCGAACGCCAAGAGCTGCAAGGAAAGCAATTATATTGTATAATTTTACGCCTAGGACATGGCGCCAACATATCCGGCGCGTTTTCTCAACCATTTCATGCAAAAGCGGAAACAATAACATTGTCATGTTGAAATCATGGAACGAATGGGGGGAAAGTAATTACATGGAACCTGACAGACGTTATGGAACTCAAAAACTGGATATTTTAAAAAAAGAATTGGATTTGATTAAATAATGAAGAAATTAGTTCAGGGGGGGGGGTGAAAAAGTTTTCAGATTTACGCTGTTATCTTAAATCTGATGCAAAATATTATAAGAAACAAGTAGGTTTCTTCTCTCGTATAGTAAACTCTTTGGTGACCAATCCCATTAATACGCAAAAATATATTTTTAAGTATGTGGTTAATTTGAGAAAATCGGAATTTCATTTGAACAACTCTATACTATGTAATGAATTCTCGATTGTCTCAATGGCGCATACTATATTTTTGATTTTTTATTATTGGCGCTTGAGGGTTTATGGCAACAAAACAGGTTTCCAGATTCCTCCAAATGTTTGTGGACCAGGATTGCGAATTTTTCATTATGGTTGGATTGTCATTAATGAAAAAGCACGGATAGGAGAAAATCTAACAATATATCCTGGTGTTGTAATAGGACATAAGTCTAGTGAAGGAGGTGCTCCTTGTATTGGAAACAACTGTTTTATCGGTGCCGGTGCAAAGATATTCGGTTCTATACATATTGGAAATAATGTTACAATAGCACCAAATAGTGTTGTAACAAAAGATGTTCCAGATAATAGTGTTGTTGGTGGTATTCCTTTCCGAATTATAAAGATGAAAAAATAGTCAGATAAAAAATATGAATTTACTTTTTGTAGAATCAAGTATTGCCATTGAAGGTGGCGGTGCTTCTAGAATGCTAGTCTGGGTGGCTAATCAATTTGCAAAAGATGGTCATCAAGTAAGTATATATACTCATAAGGTTCAGAAAGGACCTCTATATGATGTAGATAAAAACATTAAAGTTTATTCCACTGAGCCGCAGCGAGAAAAATGTTTTCTTTATCCTGTACCACATGTTCGTAGGCTGATGAAAAAAACAAGGCCGGATATTGTTATTTCATTTATGACAGATTCCAATATGTATTGTCTTCTTGCAAAAATAGGCACAGGAATCCCAGTTTGCATATGTGAACGTAATGATCCGGCATTACATGAAAAGCAACCACTAAAGTTTAAGATAGCTTTGTGGATGTCACGGTTTGCTGATTGTGCATCATTCCAACTGCAGGCCGCTGCGGATTATTATTCATGGCTGAAATGTCCAATTTCTGTAATACCGAATCCAGTACCACGACCAAAAGCAATGGTCACCAAAGCGTTTGCAGAAAGAAGAAATGAGATATGCTGTTCTTCAAGAATCGAATTTGTTCAGAAAAGACAAGATGTCCTGATAAAAGCCTTTGCAGTAGTTCTCAAATCTCATCCAGAAATGGTTTTACGCCTTATTGGGAGTGGACCACATGTGGATGAAGCAAAAACATTAGCGAAAAAACTTGGAATTGCAGACAAAGTGTTGCTTCCTGGTCAGATGAAAGATCCTGTCACATATATGGTGGACTCCAAAATATATGTTTTGTCCTCTGATTATGAAGGAATACCTAATGCTTTGTCAGAGGCTTTGGCAAGTGGTTTACCCTGTGTTTCAACTGATGTCAGCCCGGGCGGTGCTCGTCTGTTAATATCAAATAAAAAGAATGGAATTATCGTTCCATGTAATGATCCACAAAGTATGGCAGAGGCTATTAATTATATGCTTGACAATCCAAATAAGGCTGATGAAATGGGATGTGAAGCAAAAAAAAATACAGAAAGATTTTCTGAAGAAAGAATCTATATGATGTGGAAGAAATTTATATCGGACTTTTTAGACCGAAAGAAAAAAGGTAAATTTTGATTTCAACCAATTCTTTTACAAGAGAAGTTGAATAACTTATCGTATTTCGTGATTTCCTTTTGTTTGAGGTACGTTCAGAAGAATCTTGAAATATATAACATTTATAATCATGACAAAAACACATTTTGATGAAATAGACATAGTGAAAGGTATCGCTATACTCTTTGTGCTATGGCATCATAGTTTTATCAAGTTCCCGATTTACATGCTTGACATCCCTTGGTGCAAGTATGCGATGGCAATACATGGCACGTTCTATCTGAATGTCTTTTTCTTGGTATCGGGCTATTTGTTTGCACATTCCAAACCAAGAACTTTCAAAGAGAATTTTAAGAAGAAAGCAAGCAGGTTGCTGATTCCCTATCTTTGTTATGAGGTGATTAATTTGGGAGTGAAATTGGCTCTACCTCAGTTAGTCAATCGAAAAGTGGGGGGGCAAATAGAGTATTTTGAGGATATGCTTTTCAAGGGTGGTGAACTATGGTTCGTGTATGTGCTGTTTTTCATCTTCTTGATTTGGCCTCCGATATTGCACAAACTCAACAAAAAGGCATTGGCTTGTGTCATCGTGTTGCTGATGGTAGTTGGCAATGTGCTTCCAGGGAACTTATTGGGTGGCATATTTCTGTATCCGAAAGTGATTTCTTATTCAGTCTTTTTCCTTATCGGTTATCTGTTGAGGAATATGGATAGGAACATATTGAAAAGCAATCGAAACTTTGGCATAGTGACAGTTTTGTTTGTCATGTTCTGTTGCATGTTGGTGCAGACCATACATATTCCTTTCGTCTGGCAGTATGTATTGGCATTTATCGGTTGTTGGTTTGTTTGGGCTTTGTCTTTCCAACTGTTGAAGGTGAAGTTGATAGCTCATGCCCTCGGATTTTGCGGTAAGTATTCCCTCAGTTTCTACTGGCTCAACGGCTTTGCCTTGGTGCCGGCGAGAATGATAGTGGTGAAGATGCTGCATATGGAGAGTTCTCCTGTAATAGCCATCAGCATCTTCTTGATGTGTGTGGTTGGCGAAGTGATGGCAATAAAAATTATAAAACGGGTTCCTTGTGTGAGGACGATGGTGGGAATGTGAAGGTGTTTATTATGAATCCAAAAATTAGTATAGTAACAATCGCATATAATTGCGAAAAAGAAATCGAGGAAACCATCTTGAGCGTAATCAATCAAAAATATGCTAAAAAAGAGTATATTGTTGTAGATGGAGCTTCAAAGGATGGTACAATGAACGTGGTAAACAAGTATCGTGACAAGATAGATGTTGTTATTTCAGAGCCGGACAAGGGTAGAAGTGATGCCTTTAATAAGGGAATAGCCCATGCTTCTGGCGATTATATCGTCATGATGAATGCAGGTGACTTGCTGGCGGAAGACGCTCTAAGTAAGTTTGCCAGAAACTATGTTCCTGGCTATGACGTTATTAAGGGGAATACTATCAGATGGAATGAGGAGACGGGTTTTAAGTCTATAGAGCATCCTGTTATTCATTATCCTGCGATACCATTTAATTTCTTGATTTGCCATCAGTCCACTTATATATCAAAGGTAGCCTATGAACGATATGGTGATTATGGGTTAGACTATCATGTCGCCATGGACTTTGACTTGATGCTCCGCTTTACTCAGCAGGGTGCAACGTTTAGAAAGATTGATGAAGACTTGGCTGTTTTCCGCATGGGGGGCATTTCTCAGACTGCTGGTAAAAGAAGATATGAAGAAATGAAGAAAGCTATGTTGACTAATGGACATTCTAAGTTGGACACCATTATCTTCATGACATATATTCATTTAAGGACAGGTGTCCGAAATCTGTTAAATAAAATAAATCCGGACTTGAAGAATATTCTTATAACGAAGAAGGTGAAATAGCAAGATATTTTTTAGGAGATAAAAAATCACAATGTGGTAATTATATAGTTCATCACATTCAGAATGAGGTGGATATGAGCTATATCTATTCCGTTCTTCCGTATTTCTCATCCGACTATATCAACAAGATTAAACAAGCTGTTCCTGGCGAGGCTTTGATATTTGGTTATTGTGTGCCTATGCCTTTGATGGTAAAGGTTAAGCAAGCTTTGCCTGACCCCAATAGCCAGAACTGTGAGGTGGATAAGGAATGGTTTACGATTCAAGAAAAGTGATTTGCGATGAGCAAGTTAGGTCTTTATAAATAAACGCAAAGTATAAATTATCCAAAAACCTTTACTCCTATTGTTGGGATATTACCTAAAATGTGTTATATTTGCAGCAGTTATGGATGGAAATGAGATTTCACTAAGGATTATTGGCAAGAATGGGGATGAACCGCTTTCTCCTGCCAATTTTGACATCGGGCAGATACGATTCATGCTCGATGAGGTGGAGAATTTGCTTTATCCAGACAAGAAGAAACGCAAGGAACGTCCAACTATTTCTTTTGAAATGAAGGAGGGGTCTGTGCTCAATGTCTTCAGGACTTCCCTGCAAAGTGTCCTCTTGGTATCATCTATGCTTGGTGTCATAGAACAAGAGAATGGGTATATTGATAAGTTGGAAGTGGCTAGTGCACAATCATTTGAAAATCTTCAATCTTTTGCTCTGCGTCATAATTATGACATTGAAATAACTACTTCTGACAAGCCAAATCGTATCTTTAAGATAACTCCGACTACACATTATGTTCGCCGTGAGAATATCATGGTGGATATTGAGTGCTATTATTATGGCACCTTGACTGATGCAGGTGGTAAGGACAAGGCTAACATCCATTTGGACACAAAGGAGGCAGGCTCCTTGACCATTCGTGCGGACAAGGAATATTTGGCTGGTTATCGGGGAAATCCTCTTTATAAGAAATTCGGAGTACGTGTTCGTGCCAAGAAGAATATTCTTACTGGCGACATTGATAAGTCAACCTTGGTGTTGGTGGAACTGATGGATTATCAACCAAAGTTTGATGAGGATTATCTACAGGGATTAATTCGTAAGGCTACGCCAAAGTGGAGAGGTGTGAACACTGATGAATGGCTGACTAATGTCAGGGGAGGGCTTGCCTAATGGGGCAGAATTGTGTACTATTGGATACCAGTTTCTTCATCCGCTTGTTGAATGAAGAAGACCCTTTGCATGATAATGCCTTGGGATATTTTAGGTATTTCCTGGAGCACGATTTCGTGATAAAAATCAGCACTATAGCCATAGCGGAGTATTGTGTAAGAGGGGAAGCGAACGAGCTTCCTCTTAAAAATATGCTTGTTGTTCCCTTCAATTTCGACCACGCTCAAAGAGCTGGCAAGATGATGGCCGAGGTCTATGCTGAGAAGAAAAGGCGTGGAACTACCATTACTCCAAGAGCTGTCGTTCCAAATGATACCAAAATGTTTGCTCAGGCAGATGTGGAGCTGGACATCAACTTTTATGGTACGACAGATGTGGAATGCAAGAAAGTTTATGATATGATAAAGTCGGCAGGAGATAAGTTGTCTTTTGGCTTTATCGACATAACCATTCCTCATTGTACGTTCTTCGGGGAATTGAATTTCGAAGAATAGCATTCCTCCTATGTACTGTGAAGACGAGGAAAAATAAATTTAGTCAAATTAAGGTGTAACTTCCATTGGCAATGGGCTGATGGAAGGCTAAACCTCGTATGTTTGTTTCAATGTAAGCAAAGATGATGCCGATATGCAAAACTACGGCCTTATTTTGAGACACGCAATGCAACGATGTGCAGGTAACTACTTATTAGATTTATGAAAATGTCATTCCATGGTGGGCGTTTGGGTTGGAATGCTGTTATATCAACTGGAGTTCCCGCAAAATGTATAAAATGCATAAATGATATTTTATAAAAATTGTTTTCTTTACAAAGGCAGTGTGATTCCTGAATAAAACGCCACATACTTTATAATCAAATAAGAAAACTTTACGGCTTAAAGTTCCTATCTTTAGGACACATTTAAGTTCCTGTTTTTTATATTCAGATTCTTGATTTAATAAGGATAAACCGTTTATTTTTATAAAGATGCTCCATATCGGTCAGATGATAAGGGGGGCTGG
>ERZ808274.53-NODE-53-length-63129-cov-7.439531_pt1 | contig 63129 bp, 75 predicted proteins | sample MGYA00521277_ERZ808274 | MGnify/ENA primary metagenome ERZ808274 (study PRJEB31516, sample SAMN03275597) | gut metagenome | biome: mammalia-associated habitat; material: feces | host: Papio cynocephalus | place: Kenya | collected 2012-07-28 ... | reverse complement strand
CTGGGGGGGGGTGAAAAGGGGGATTGGTAAAAAGAAACCCCCCCCCCCCCCCCCCCCCCCCCCCCTCTCCCTCGGTGGGCAGGGGAGCGCACCTTGAAAATTGAATAAGCCCTTATAGGGAAAGATACCCCCGCCGGAGAAGTTAAGCGCTAAGCGAACCAAGGCGGGAGAAGACCCGCTATTGTGGTGGAGGAACGATACCTAAGAGGGTGTACGATGGGCGAAAGCCCGAATCAATAATCATTATCAAAAAGGAGAAAAAACCATGGAAAACATCATCAAAATCAGCAAAAATACTACCATTGAAAACAAGACCGTTGACGAGTTATTGACCGCCCAACGCATCGGCGAAATCGCTACCCCCGACATCCAACGCCCCGCAGGCGTTTGGACGGAAGAACAAGAGGAATTGCTCGCAGATACCCTCTTGAGAGGCTGGAGCGTTGGCGTCATCTCGCTCGTCGAAGTTGGCGATGTACTTCTTATTGTAGACGGCCTTCAGCGGTTGACCGCACTTTCTCATAATGTTGAACGGCGAGAGGCGCTTGTGGCTACGCTTGAGGCCGCCGTTGAACAGGCAAGAGCCGCCGCTGAGGGTAAAGCAGATGACAGCAACGAGGTGCAGACGCTGAGAGCTTACGAGGAGGAGCTGGCCGCCGCCCTTGACGAGCTGGACTCCTTGTATGATTGCCTCGTGTGCGTATCCGTAACCGCTTCTAATGACCTTACGGACGCCGCAATGCTGTTTGTGCGGCTTAACAACGGAACGCCCCTCAGCAAGATTCAGCGCGGAACGGCTGGACTTGATGGCAAAGTGCTCGAATGGGCTCGTGGATGGGCTGACCTGCTCCCCGCCAAAGTGGGCGGCAAGATTAATCGAGATGAGGCGGCGCTTGTTATGGCAAGCTGCGCCGCTGACCCCGCCAAGATGACCACCAACGGCCCAAGCGCCATCAAGTCACTCGCCAAATTGACCGCCGCAGACCTTGACCGCCTCCCCGCAGTCGACCGCTACCGCAAGGCCGCAGAAGAGTATATTGCCGCCATGGAGACCGCTGGCAATGTCCACATGCTGACCGCCCAATATATGATACCGTACATCCTCGGTAGCGGGGATGCGGAGCACACCTTAACCCGCACAGACTGGGCGGAGCTGCTCGCAAAATCCGGTATCATTGGGGCAAAGCGTGTCCGCACCATGACACCCGCCAAGGGCAAGGCACGGAGTCAAGACACCACACGCAGAGCATCCGATAAAGACGATAATCGCTTGACATGGGAGGCGATTGACGGTAACAAATCCAACGCCCCCAAAGCCACCATAGCCCGCTATAGTGCTGTAGCTCTGGGCGACCTCTACGGGCGCATTAAGGGCGTTCCCTGCCCGGGCGACTGGGGTTACAAAACCGCCGCAAAGCAAGCGGCAAAGGCTGACCCCGCCGCCGCTGTAGCCGATACCGTAAAGGCGCTGGCGGAGGTGATGGGCAAGTGACCTACACGGATTATGAGTTTTGTTCTGCAGAGCGTAGAGGCGGAGTATATGGGCTGACCGTCCATAATAGAGTTTATGCCCTGATGAAGAGTGGCGAAAAACTGCTCCTCCCCGCCGCACTCGCTGACCAATGGAGAGCACTGCCGTTGGAAGAACCCGCCGTGATTGACCAGTGGACAACCGATGATATACTTGCAGACTTACGGAGGCAAAGATTATAACAGGAGTACAGCCCCGCCCATATCGGCGGGGCTTCCCCGCTCCCACCTATGCCGCCAGCGTCGCCGGAGGGGCTGATTTACAATTTACCAGGATTTGGAAATTTCGAAAAGGGTCAAGCACTTATAGTCATACACACAAGTGATAAATAACAAGTAGCAAGTAGCAAATTGGCAATAGCATTAACTTAATCTTATAGTCCAGTAGGTAGTAGATATGGCAATGTGGAAGTTTGCCATAACCTTATAGTCATATGCAAGGTGCTGATTGTGAAAACAATAGGCAGATTAACAGTTTATCTTAACCTTATAATCTAATACAATGGGATGGGTGGAGTCTGGCAACATTTTTTATTTATAGTCAAACGCACAAGGGGCAAAAGCATATGACAGTGAAGGATGGGACAATCCTGGCATTATTTCTTTTTTTTCTTCTTAGGCTTTCCTATAATTTCCTGTTCACATACTACAAGTATGCCGGAAGGCGTGGTACACCCATTTTTAACGGACAATGCGTTTGCCACAATGCCATTCTGTTCTTTAATCATCTTTTTAGTATATTTGACTTTACCATCAACAAAATCACACCATTCATTTCGTTCCTTCTTTGTCATATTTTTAAATTCTTGAAGACCAACATAAAGACGTTTTCCTTCGAACCAAGCTACCATATGTTTACGCCATAAATCAAAAATTTCATTTTCTTCTGCTTCCTTTTTAGCTTGACGTTCACGAGCTTTTCTTTCACGTTCTTTCTGCTTATATAGTTTTTCCAGTTCCTGTTCCGCTTTTAATGCGGCTTGTTTTTCTTGCTCTTTCTTTTGAGAATATTCACTAAATATTGCAAGTATAATCAAACCTAAAAAACCAAACAAGCCTGTAAAAAGTGTACCAATGGCCTTTGCAAAAGCTTTATTTGATTTGTTTATAGCACGTTGCGACCGATATGTTCTATTGTTAAGATACCCGCCATTATTTAATTTACAGTTTTTACTATTAGTGCTTGCCATACATTGCATTTCCTTTCCTTATGTTCTGACCATAGTATATCATATTATATTTTATCTGTCAAGTAGGTTCATAAAATGTTTACATATATGGAAAATAATTCCTGCTTGGTTGTGCTTTGCGCAGCATAGTACGGTCAAGTAGTGTAACAAAATGTTTACAATTACTATAATTTATACAATAAAGTTAAATATATTTTACACATTTTTGTGTATATTTATGAATAGTTTGTTAAATTTCATGAAATTCATAGAAACCCCCTTGACATATATATATAATTATGGTATAATTAGCAAAACGAAGCTTGTGGACAAAGCGAAGTTTTGCTGCCATTGCTGTGCGTAGCGCAGTAAGACGCAGATTAAAAATATTACATTATTGTGTGGTGATTACATAAACACTGGTAAGATATTTGAACAAGAGATACATGAATCTATAAAGAAATACAATAAAGAACATGGGGATATTGTGTATTATCATCGTGTAAAAGACCCTGCGAGTTCCTTTGGAGGGGGTGGGGGTAATACACGATTCAGCATGAAAAACGAATATGACCTTATACTATACAAGTACCCCATATTCTTTGCTTTAGAGCTTAAAAGCAATGGCGGTACAAGTTTTTCCTTTAGTCGAAACGACAAATTAGAAAAAGGGAAAGATATTAAATACAGTCAGATAAGTTCCTTAATAGAAGCAGACTGTTATCCTGGTACTGTTGCTGGTCTTATTCTTAACTTTAGAAAATATGATGAAACATATTTTGTTAGAATAACAGATTTTTGTAGATTTAAAATGGGCACTGAAAAGAAAAGTATAAACAGGGAAGATGTATTGGGTCTTAATCCGATACTTATTCCGCAAACATTAAAGAAAGTTAGATTTGACTTTGACATATCTTCTTTGTTAGACTATAAATTTGACATTGGGGTGAACAACTTGTGATATTTAGTAAGAAGAAACCGATTAAAGTATATCTTGATTTTGACAATACACTGGTAGACTCTAATAATGCCATGATATACATTCTTAATCAAGAATTTGGAACGAACAAGAAATATGAAGATTTAAAGAAATATGATTTTAAGGATTTATTTCCTGAACTTACGGATGAGCATTGTGAAGAACTATTTGGGGACTGGCGTTTGTTTGGTCTTTTAGAGTTCTTTGATGATTGTTATGAGACATTAGATTTCTTTAAAAAGCGTTGTAATTATTCTTTAGTGACCTATGGTAATCAAAACAATCTTGGATATAAAAAGTTCTGGTGTGAACGATACCTTCCGTTCTTAAAAGACTTACATTTGTTGGAGTATACTGCTGGGGATATGAATTATGATAAGTCTATGATTGATATGTCGGACGGAATATTTATTGATGACCATATTGATTATTTAAGAAGCAGCAACGCTAAGGTTAAAATTCTTTTTAGGAACAATCACGACGGCGATTGGAATAAGATTGATAATTTAGATGATGTTTATGTAGTAAATAGTTGGAAGGAAATTTACCACATTATAAAGTTTTATGTTGATAATGGGGGTATAATTTAATGCTTATTGTTTTAGTTGGTAAAAGCGCAAGTGGAAAGACAACCTTGGAAAAGTATATTAGTGATAACTTCAGATACGAAAAGATTGTTAGTCATACTACAAGACCTATACGAGAAGGTGAGGTAGATGGTGTAGACTATCATTATGTTAGCGAAGACGAATTTTACAGAATGAAGTTAAACGATGAACTTGTAGAACACGCAACATTCTGTAATTGGTCTTATGGCATTAGTAAGAAAGAGATTGAAGACAAGAAAGACGGCGTTGTTGTAGTTAATCCTGCTGGGCTTAGAAAGCTTCGTAAGCTTGGCATTAAGATGGCTGTGTTCTATGTTGTATGTGACGACAAAACACGATACAAGCGCAGTTTAGACCGTGGGGACGACATTGTGGAAGTTGCTTTGCGTAGTCGTTCTGACACGGATTGTTTCAATGACATTGAAGATGAAGTAGACCGTATTCTTTTAGGGACTAATACAGTAGAAAGTAATGCGGTTGAAGTTTTTGAAGTGGTAGCAAGAAAAAATAAACAATAAGGTGGTTTGACATTTGTTCGCACCAAAGCTTTATACTGTTCATAAGTTTCAGTTCCTTGACCTTGTTAGAAAAGGAATGAATATTGATGGTGATTTAAAGTTTTATGAAATTAAACAACAAGACAATATGTTGTTTAGGCAAATAAGGTTGATAAACAATTCTGACAGTGTAGAAGGATATGTATTCTTTGTAGACTGTGGCGGCGCACAATCTAAGTTAGATGACTTTGTTAATATGATGCGTAATGGCATTACAATTAACGAACATCATTTTACAATGTCTGAACGGTCTGCCAGCATGACAAGGCAGGGCATCCTTTCTTTTCTTAGGGACGACATTTATGACAAGTTGGACGAAATTATTAGTCTTGGTGTTAAGTTAAACGAAACTGTTCTTTCTAAGTATATGGCATATAGGGGGCTGATGTTCAGCTCCTGCCATTGCTTAGAAGGGTGGTTTCCTAAAATCATCGTAGTTCCAGATTATTACACTACAATTAAAGACCAGAATATTAAGTATGTCGTAGATGACATTATAGAATATGTCGATAGAGATACTGGCGAAAACAAACAATGGAAACAGAAGGGTATTCGTACAGGAAACAAGGATATTGAAATTAATACTTTTGATGGTTGCGGTATTCATCACCCAAATATTACAAAGCAAGTTAAAGAACTTCTTGGGGCTAAGTCAGACCCAACAACACTACAACTTAGATTGCCATATTGTAAGGGCGTTACACACGAATTTGACTATACAACATTCTTTAAGATTAGGGATGTAAAAACAATTAAAGATGTGTGGGGCGTTGAACATAGCGTAGAAGATGAAATGATTATATTCACAGAATCTATGTACAAGGGAATGAAATATTTCAAAAAGTACAAAGACTATCGTGACTGGGAGTTTTATTGGGAACAGTTTCACAAATATAATCACTGTATCGGAATTGCCAAATGGAACTTCAGCAAAGAAGAAGAACCTGTATATACCCGTGGAAATTATCAGATACTGCAAGACCTTGACTTGCCATATGATGATTTTGCTTCTTTGGCACAAGACAGCATTGATTGGGTGACAAGAATTGTTAATGGTGACCCATTGTACACTTATTGTTTTTTAGGGTTGACATATAGCGAACATAAACCCATGAATGACTATGTGGCTTCTATTCTTAAAAACCCTGAAATGATAAAAGAAAAATCTGTTAGGGAATATATCGTCAATCTTTTGAAAAAGTATATTGACGAAATGAAATGCGGCAAGCTTTGGCTAAAAGCGTGTTTCAAAATTCTTTCACCTGACCTTATTGCTTTAGCGGAACACATTGGCGGTCTTGATGTTATTGGCTGTTTAGGCGAACATGAATTCTACACTAACGACGCTGATGGTGACTACCTTGGAGAATATTTGATTGAAAGAAACCCGCATATTTGTAGAAGCGAACATACTGTGTTGGATGCAGTGGTAAATAAAAAGATTGATAGATGGTGTTCGCATTTGTCTAATGTCTGTATGATTAACATTCGTAGTATCACACCACAAAGGCTCAATGGGGCGGATTTTGACGGTGACCTCGTTCTGGTTGTAGAGAATGACACTATGATTAATGGCGTAGACAGACACTGCCCTGTGGTTATAGACATTGAGGACAAGATAACTGCGATGTCGCAAGAGGTCAATCGTGAAAACATTATTAGCATAGTTCTTAAAACATTAAACTCCTTGATAGGCGAAACTTCAAATTGTGCAACAACCTATCACAATAAAGTTACAAATAATCCCGACCAGAAACAGAAGTACGAAGAATATATTGATATGCTTTCTGTAATTAACGGCAAGAATATAGATTATGCTAAAACAGGTGTAATGTATAATATCCCACGATATATAGCAAAGTATGCCAAACCAGTTCCATACTTTATGAAGTATCGTAGCAATTACTATGCTAAGATGAAAAAGTTTTCTGTTGCTAAAAGTAATATGAATAGACTTGCCAAGGATATTGAAACTTGGCAGAAAGCAGAAATTAGATTTAAGAAGACTTATAAAAATTTTGACTATCATATTATGATGTCACCATTTGTTCAGGTAGACGAAGAAATGTATAACAAAATTGAACAAGTCTTTATTAGATTTGACAAACAGATGTCGGACTTATCTTCTTTTGCATCTAAATGTAGAAACTTTGAAAAGTATAAAGACTTCTTTGAAACATGGTATGATGACTTGGATAAGGATACTGTAAAAAACTTTGAGGTCAACTGGAAATATTATTACGACCTATACAAAGAAGAATGTCAATCCATTTGCCCAGACAAACGAATGTTGGCAAATATAGCAGTAAGCCTTTGTTATGAAAGATATCCGAACAAAAATAAGAAGTTTATGTGGAAAGTTGCTTCAGAAGGCATCCTATCTAACATAAAACAACAAAAGTTTAGTTTGCCGGAACGGGATAACGATGGTGAATATGAATATCTTGGCAAAAAATATACAATGATGGAGGTCATTGCTTGATTAACGAAACTATTCTTGTTCAACAGTATCTTGATGGTAAGAATATTAATTCAAATTGTCTTTATAGAACCTGTTTTCTTTTAGCTAAGTGGTATAAGGAACAAGGGGTAGAAGATAAGCTTCAAGTTAGAACTAATATTTTTGAATGGGCAAATAAATATGGCGTTTATTTGCCCCTGTATCTTAATGCTTGTATAGATAATGCGTTTGGCGATGAAAGGCGTTTGACTGAAAATGTTATTGTTAGGGTTTCCGAAGAAGACATAAACGAAATTAAGCGCAGGTTCGATAATAAAAAGACAAGAAAGGTTGCCTTGGCTATCTTGTGCTACGCCAAAACCTTTGCTAATTCAAAAGGTGAGTTTAGAATTTCACAGGTTTCTTTTGCCGATTGGGTAAAGATTGACCCAGCTAATATTGGCAGACGACACTTTAAAGAACTAATTGATTATGGTTATATGTCAAAAGTTGATGGCGGTGCATCTAAGCATAATTTCTGGAATAAAGATGTAAAAACAAAAATGAATAAGTACAAAATTATTGTTCCAATTAGAAATACCGGGGACTATATTCTTGAGGATAATAATATCGACAAATTGTACGAAGAAATTTTTGCGAACTAATTATGAAATACCATAATGTATGGTACGTTATCATTGTAAACAAAAATTGTAAAAGCATATTGTCATTTTATATGCAAAACAACAAAATTTATAGTAAAGGATTTGAAGGATTAAATTGGTTAAGCTGAGTAAAAAGGAATGGAACGAGATTAAGGCAACTGGATTTGTAACTAAGTTCAAGGTGTTTTCTACAAGCCACAACAGATATTACTATATGGCAGAACCCGATTATAAAAACTTTAATATTTGGATTAAGAATAATGGCAAGAAGAGCTGATTCTGTTTTAAAGAAAAAAGATTTAATTAAGCTTGTGGCTAAAGAAACTGGCTATATGGTTTCTGATGTTAAAGAAGTCGTAGAAGCACTATTTAACACCATTGAACAATGTGTAATAGATGGTAAAGACTGTAATCTTGGGGCTTACTATTTTGGTAGTAAGCCCATTGATAGTAAAACAGTGAAAGACCCAAGAACACAAATTTATTTTGAAAAGAAAAATTATAATTCCCCGTATATCAAATTACTTCCTGGCTTTAAGCGGAAGTTTAAGATTGCGGAAAAGGAAAAGGAGTTATCGGATTATGAAGGTTAAGTATGGTGTTTTTGACAAGCAGGGACGCAAAATCGTAGGCGTTCTTGGAGTTGAAGACGATAAGGTATTTGTAGAGGTTAATGGTCGCAGTTTTCCGCTTGCGGAACTGGTGAAGGATTATGACGGTAGCGACATTACCATCAATGTTGGTATTGAAACCGACGACATGGTAGACTAATACCGAAAGGATTTAAAGGATTATGGATTTAAGAAATAGAATTATCCAGCTTTGTACGCAGATGAAACAATCTGGGAAGCAAAGCTTTTATAGCGAAGTTGCTAAAATTGTAAATCAAGAGTATGATTGTAATATGACGGGTGAATCTATTCGTGGTGTTTGCCGTAGATATAGAAGACTTCATAATCTTGACGACAACTTTAACACAATTCACATTCCGGCTGTCGCTACTGAAGAAGTAACTGACAAGCCTGAATATATTAGACCCAATAATAAGGTTCTTACCTTTAATGCTGACGATACAAGAACCAGTCAGTGTGACATTGAAGTGGAACAGGATGTAGAAATTACACCGGAGCTGCTTCTTGAGAAGCATGGTTTTGACCCAAGACAATTTAAGCTTGTAAATGCAAAAAATTCCCAGTGGAACACTAAGACTAAGAACGGTCATGTAATCAATATGTATAGTTCTAAGATTAGTGTAGCACCACGAAATGAAATTGTCTGGAACGACGAGTTATTTAAAAAGATTTTTGATGGCGTTGGTAAGACTAAGAAGATTAGTCAGTATAAGAATAATGACCATGTAGACAATGGTTATGCTTTAGTGCTTCCTATTGTAGACCTTCATTATGCTATGTGGGCAAGCAAGTCTGCTACTGGCGACCCTTATAATACCAACATCGCCAGAAAATGTCTTTTTAGTGTAATTGACGATGTTCTTGAGCAGGTTAAAGGAAGAAAGTTTGAAAAGATTATTTTGACTATTGGTAACGACTTACTTAACTTTGATACAAAGTCTGGAACGACTACTGCCGGTACACAGCAGGATAATGACTGTGAAATTGAAGATGCTATTGTTGAAGTTACCGATATTCTGATTGACATTATAGAACAACTGAAGAAGATTACTAAGGTCGAAGTTGTTCATATTCCGTCTAACCACGATAGAGTTGTAAGTTATGGCATTGCCAATACACTTAGGGCCGTATATCGCAACGACGAGAATGTTGATGTAGACGCGGAAGCCATTGAAAGAAAGTACAAGGTATTTGGAAGAACGCTTCTTGGCTTTGCCCACGATATTAAGGTTGATAAGGTAAATAATATCGTACAAGAAGACGCTCGTTATATGATGATGGACACCGACCGCACCGTATATTTCCTTGCTCATCTTCATCATGAGGAATGTAAGGATGTCGGCGGCACCGATGTTCGTAGGTTGCCTACTATTTCCAAGAAGTCCAGATGGGCTTATGAAAAAGGTTATGGTAGTGTACGCAAGAATCAAGCATTTGTAATTGATTCTGAACACGGAATTTCACAAATTATCTATTCTTTCGTGTAATAAATGATATATCCCCGCCAGTTAGTTCTGACGGGGAACTTTTTTTTGGAATTAAGGGATTATTATGGAAGACAACAAGGATATTATTATTCAAGACGAAGATGTTGAAACTTCCGAAGGTTCTGATAAAAAGAAAACTTGTCTCTGCTGCGGCAGAACAATGCGTAAAAATAATTTCTTCTCTACGAAAAGCAAATATTATAAAGATGGTTATACCGCCTTTTGTAAAGATTGTTGTAACGATATTTTTTATGACCATTACAATGTAGCAGGAAATATTAAAGAGGCGTTAATTGTTACTTGCTGTAAACTTGACCTTTTAGTGTTTCCATCGCTTATTGAGTGGGCTGAAAAATCTAAAAATTCGGAAGATGTTAGCGTTATGTTGAAAAATAAAACTTTCCTTGGAATGTTTATTAAAAAAACTAACCTAAAGTCCATTATGATACAGGGCATCAAAACAGACTTGTGTTTTGAGAACTCCAATTTCTGCGGTGTCCCGTTTAAGGGTGTCCCTAAAATGGAAGAAGATGGTCGTGTATATTCCGAAGACGAAGAAATAGCTTATGCAACAGAACCTGAAGATGAAACAACTGTAATTACAAGACGACAACTTAAAGAGTTTAGAGATAAGTTTGGAAATTATAATGACGATGACCTGCGCTGGCTTGGCAAAAAGTACATGGAGTGGGACGAACATTATGATATTTCCGAGCTTAATAAACAAAAGCTGATTATACAACTTGTGTGTGATGAGTTTTCAATCGTTAAGAAAAGAGAACAAGGTGAAGATGTGTCTAAACAGTGGAAAACATTTATGGACACAATGAAACAACTTGAACTTACCCCAAAACAACAAGCAAAAAATTCAACTGGTACCGGTTTTGCTTCTTTAGGTGACTTTATTAAAGAAGTTGAAAGAACGAAACCGATTATAAATCGTGACCCAAGATTTGAAGATGTGGACGGTATTAACAAGATAAAGGTTGCTATGGCTGGTGCTTTAGCAAGAACTCTTGGTAGGGACAATCAGTATTCCAAGGCTTTTGAAAAGATTTATAAGGAATACAGTTCTGATATTTTATCTACTTCTTCTTATGATGATTCCGATGGCTAATAGTAATAACAAATATTCAGAACAGTTTTGGGACAATTTTAACGATTGGATTTCTTATTATAGACAAAATATTCATAGATTTATAACAGAATACTTGGGGATAAACTTGTTTCTTTTCCAAAAGATACTTGTTTATCTAATGGATTTTACTGGTGAAAAGAAAATTGGCACATTTGTATTCTTTGCAAGCCGTGGACTTGGTAGAAATGCCTAAATTAAGTGAAATATGGATAGCTTAGTTCGTAAACGAGCAAAATCGGTGAACCCCAGCTTAAAAAGGGAATACCGAGGTAAGTAATTATTCTAAAAGATAATTGCCACCGTAACGGGTAGTGGTTGAAACTGTTTAACAGAATATAATACCACCAAGAGTGTTCGTCGCACACCATATTTTAGTGCGGAAATCTACCCTGAACTTACGAGGGAGCTTAATCGTAAGAAGTACAGATAAAAAACTGTACGATAACATAATTGAAGTCGTGGCTTTGTAGTGTCTACTGTGTTGCTAAAGCAATTCTTTATCCAGGAATTAAAATCGTAGTATCTTCTGCTAATGTAAGACAGGGCAAAATCCTTGCTGAAAAGATTAGGGATTTGGCTATGAACTGCCCAATGCTGGAAACCGAACTCAAAGGCGGTCTTGATGGTATTCATATCGTTAAAGACAGTGCCGATGTTCAGTTCGCCAATGGTTCTATTATAGAAACTGTCGTATGTGGTCCTGGTGGTAAAGGCAAACGTTCACAAATTCTTATCTTAGATGAAAGTCGTCTTATGGATAAGGAAGATGTAAACACGAATTTGACACCTTTCTTGACTGGCAGACGAAACCCGCCATTTGCTAAAAATCCTAAGTACAAGCATTATATTGACGAAGAGCCAAATATAATGATTTCTTTGACCTCTATTGGTTATAAAGATGAGTGGTCATATAAAGATTTTGAAAAGTATGCAAACTTTATTGCTTCTGGTGACACCAACTATTCAATAGTGTCTTTGCCATATCAGTTTGGCGTAGAGTCGAATATTATTACTGCTGACTTTATTGATAAACAGCTTAAAGAAGAGGGCACTGACCCGCGAACCTTCCGCATGGAAATGGAGGTCGTTCCTTATGGTGAGTCTGAGCACTCAATGTTTAAGTATGAACATTTGAAGCGAGCCAGACGTATCATAGCTCCATTAATCCCAATAACAGATGACGAATTTATTAAATACAATGGTGATTTAACTAAATCAAGATTTTACCAAAAGAAAGAGCCTAATGAAATTCGTGTTGTTAGTATGGATATTGCTGTTTCTGCTGGTAGCATAAACGATAATACAGTTTTGACTGTATTTAGGCTTATGGAAATAGACGACTACTACATGAAGGAAGTTTCCTATGTTGAAGCTATTAACGGCATGAATCTTGACGACCAGATAGTTAGACTTAAACGAATATTTTATGACCTACAATGCGATTATGCTGTAATAGATGCTGGTGGTGCTTTAGGTATTAATGCGGCCAATCTATGCGGACAGAAGACGCATGACATTATGCGTAATGTGTGGTATCCTGGTTGGCGGACAACAAACCAAACTGAAAAATTTGATATGCGTGTGGCTGACCCAAACGCCTTGCCAGTTCTTTTCTGTATGCAAGTTGCTGGTGGTAGTGCTTCTTCCATGCAGTACAACATGGTTGTTAGAACGCAGATAGAATTGGAAAGAGGACATTTGCTTCTTCTTATGGACGAAGATAGTGTTCTTGAATATATGAACAAAAAATACCATTACATGGAAATGAAAACAAGTAATGATTCTTCTGATAGAGCATTAGCTAATTATATGATAGCTCCATTCTTAAATACCAATAAGCTTGTAGACGAAGCTATTAAAACACAAATGATTAGAAATAAAAATGGCAGATGGCAATTCAATGAAGGTGCTGGTCGTAAGGATAGAATCATTAGTATGTTGTATGGTATTTACTTTATAGCAATGCTTGAAGATGAACTTAGCTATAAGAATCGTGGTTCAGACATTAGTGCTTATGCTGGTAATGGAGCAGCACATAGGTCTGCTCGTTCTATAACGCCGTTCAATAATAATTTACAAAAGCTGACTGGTTCAGGCTTTGGTAGGAGATAAATATGCTTCTGAAAGTTAATGTAAACAAGGGTAAGATTTCAGAAATGTTTGACTTCTTAGAAGGCTTGGGCGACTTTATTATTTGTAATAAAAATATTTACATTGACACACTTAATGAAAGAAAAGCCAAAAAATTCTTTAAAGATGGTGGCGTTAGTGTAATAACTGAAGAAAATTACAAAATGGAAGATTCCGCTATGGTTACTGCTTGGCTAAAAGACAAGTTAATTAAACATGAACTTGAAGAATATGAAAAGACAGAAGAGTGCCAAACAAGATTAAGGGAATTTTCTAAATATATGGATGCTTTAGAATCTAAGAAGTTTGGAGGTGTTTGCACTGACGAAAGAAATGAAGAAGCAGGAACAGACCCCTCCTGTTAATCATGGAGAAATGCTCCATATTGACGAACAAAATAAAAGATGGAAAAGTTTCTTTTCTACTGGACCGTATTCTTCTATGTTGTCCAATGGTACACTTGGCAGTTTTTTAATGAGTACTGGTTCTGTGTTTGTTGATGACCCATATTTGCTTAACCAAAGAATTAAGCAATTAAAGTCTACTGCGCAATTTATGGAAAGGGAGCAAATTGAAAACGCTCTTTTAGACATTGACCATAATGAACAAACTCTTAGACAGGCGACGCATAGCGCTTTAGATATGACATACCCTTTGTATAGGCTTCAATATCTGTATGAGGGAATTTTGAAATATAGAAGCTACATTAAGCCATCTTATGTTTCAAAAGAAGATATGTCTAAAGATAGGTTTAAGCGTGAGTGGGAGTTTATTGATAAGTGGCACAAAAAGCTTAACCCTGAAAAACAGTTCAGGCGTATTACTGCGCAGGTAATTCCGGAAGGAAAGAAAGCTTATTATGTTAGACAGTCTTATGATAAGGGAAGTAGGACAACTGAACCGAACGTAGACTATGTTTATTTTGAACAATTGCCGAGTGATTGGTATAAAATCATTAAACACTCTACTGACAGTTATGAGGTTGTTGCTTTTAACTTCGCTTATTTCTGGCAGGCTGGCACTGATTTAGGGCAGTTTCCACCTATTTTTGCTGAATACTATAAAGAATTAATGAATGCAACGGAACAGACGCCTTCTGGGAGAAGAATTATTAATCAAGACTTAACGCCAGAAGATGTTGTGGTCGAATATAATAGCAAAACCTTGCAATGGTATTATTGGAAGGAACTACCTGCCAACACTTGTTTTGTTTTCTGCTTTACAGAAGCAGATGACTTGCAGGTTTCGCCATTTGTTTCTTTGCTGCTTCAAGCGCAAGACCTTGCATCTTATTCGTTGCTTCAACAGCAGTTGCTGTCTGTGCCGCTTTATTCTATGTTGACGGGCGAAATTCCGTTAAATGACAAGAATAAATCTGGTGCTTATTTGGACGACTATGCTTTGTCGCCAGAATCTGTAAATATGTTTGAGGCTAAGGCTAATAACCTTATGCCACCTGGCACTTCTTATGTAATGGTGCCAAGCAAAAACAATGAACTTCATCACTTCCAAGAAATTCCTAATGCGAATGGAATTTATAACACAGCTTTACAGCAAGTAATTAACACTTCCGGCGCTTCCACATTGATTACTACTACTGAAAAACCCTCTGTTGCTCAGGTTAATGCCGGTAAGATTATTGAAACAAGATATATTGATAGACTGTATGAGCAATTTGCTTGGGCTGTGGATATTCTTCTTAGGGATATGTATGATGAAGATGACTTGAAATATCATTGGAACTTTAAGATTTTTGGTGATTCTTTTAGCGAAAAAGAGAGAATTTCCGCTATTGAAAAAAGTCTTAGTATGGGACAGTGTGAATTGTTCCCAGAGTATCTTGCCATGAATGGTCTTTCCCTTATGGACGCTGTTAATAATGCTGACTGGGTAGATTCCTCTGGCATTTATGATAAATTCAAGATTATTCAGACTTCTTTTACATCTAATACAAGCAGCAGTGGCGATAACCAAGCAACGGTTGCTAAAGTAGATGGTGAAGCTGGACGAAAGCAGATAAAAGAAGAACAAATAGAAAATGATTCTACCGCCGCTTCTTATGAAAGCGGTACGAATATTGAGAGGTGATGCTTATGGAAGAGAATTGCAAACATAAGCTGCCAAATGGTAAAAGTTCTATTTTGTGGGACACCACAAGATGGTTTGGTGTTCACCCTCAAAAAGTTATTGGAATTTGTTCTTTGTGTAGAAAAGGCTTTAGCATTACAAAAGAGGAATATGAGTTGAAATATAAGAATGGAGGTGAGGGCTAATGGGCAGAAAGTTTATTTCGGATGAGGTTAAAAAGGCTTTGACTGGCATTTATGGGCTTTTGTTCATAGGCAACGCCAAGTGTGACAATATGGTTGGTCAACTTGATGTTAAGTTTGTTATGCCCAACTTGTCCCACCTTATTCATTATAATTTGGCGCATAAATTCCCTGTTTTGGCAGATGCTATTGGTGATTATGCCGCTGAAAGAAATGAATATTTGCCAAGACCAAATGTTCCTGCCGAAGCAACTGACTATCAAAATATAAAGGTAATGTTTGAGGACTTATTGGAATATATGGCAGACCTTGAGGAAGCTGTCAAAGATGTAATTATTCTTAGTATAAATAGCGGCGACTATACTACTAAGGTGGTTATGGACGGTTTTCTTAGGGATTTAGTTCCGTATACCGCTATGGTCATCAATATTAATGACTATATTGAAATGAATGGATTTGAGCCACATAGACTTATGGATATGGATGCAAGAATTCATCGTTTTATTAAATTTGATGAATAATCGTTTATGAAAGGAGCGAATATGAAAAAGACTTTTGCTTTAGAAGTAAACGATTATGATGTTAAAGAACTTTCTGATAAGCAATTTTTATCTATGGATATTTGGGCTATTTCTACTGGTGTAAATAGGAATATGTCTGAATTCCTTGAAGAAAGTTTTGATACTGCTATTCAGTCTTTTTATAACAAGCCAGTTCTTGCTTATTACAATACTGCTATTGGCGATACAGAAGAACATAATAGTAGCGTAAATTTTGACGAAGACGGTCAGCTTTTCTGGGATTACCAGTATGATGGCGCAGAACATCCAGTTGGACTTATCCCAGAAGGTGCTGAAATCACCGTTCAAGAGCGTGATGGCAAGAAATGGATTCATATTAAAGGCGCCCTGCTTTGGTATGAATACAATCACCAGCTTGGCAATCTGTTAAAGAAGAAGGGGAACAAAAAGGTTTCTGTTGAAGTACAATTCCTTGATTCTTATATGGATGGCGAAGTTGAGAAGGTCAAGTCTTTTGTTTTCTTAGGAATTACTATTCTTGGGACAGACCCCAGCACCATGAAAGAAATTGAAGAAGGCATTGAGGGGGCAAGGCTTGAGCTTGCTGGCTATACTAAGTCTGAAGAGTTTGTTAAGTTTAGGCAACAAATGTCGTTTGCTTATAACAAAACTAATGTTTTAAAGAAATACAATATTGAAATACCAGAAAATATCATAGAAAAAGAAGAATTCCTTGCGAAATCTGAATGGGGTACTGAAGACCCTATTGAAGTAGATAAAAGCAAAGAATCTGTATCTGATGATAACTGGGGCGATGTTGATAAAACAGTGTTAAGAAACAAGGTTTTAAAAGCCAAAAACTATAAAACACTTGTAAAATCTGTATATCTTCTTGTAGAGGACGGCTGGGAAGACTCTTCGTCTTCACACTTGAAGTATCCAGTTATGCAATATAAAAATGGGACTATGGTTTATAATGCTGGCGGCTTACTTTCCGCACAACAGTACGGAGAAAAGTATGACGAAAGTATTGCAAATAAAGCCAAACGCATTAGAAAGAAACTCGGTCTTATTGAAACAGAAAAGAGGGATTCAATGAACAAATTTATTGAGTTTGCTCGTGACTCCGCTAATCTAATCTATATCGGTTCTATGGACGGTAAATATCTTTTTGTTAAGGAGGCCGAAGAAGCTGACGAGGACAAGAAGGAAATGTCTGTCTTTGAAATTGAGAAAGAAAAGGCCGAGATGAAGGATTGCGAAGGTTGCGAAGAGTTCGATTGGGATGAGCTTACCGAGCGTTCTGTTAAACTTGCCGAAGACGATAATTGTGAGTGCTTTGAAGAAAAGGAAGACAAAGAAGAAATGTCTGCCGAGGGTGAAGAAATTGAGATGAAGCCCGATGACGAGCACGAGGAATTCGTAGAAGAGGAAGAAAAAGAGGACGAAGAGGAAGACGAACCTGACGACGAAGAGGATAAAGAAGACGAGGAAGAGGACAAAGAGGAGTTTGTTTCTAAAGAAGAATACGAAGCTCTGAAATGTCAGTATGCTGACCTTGAAGCTAAGTATAATGTTCTTGCTGCCGAAAAGGAAGAAGCCCGTGTTCTTAAGATGAAGGAAGATACCGACGCTATCCTTGCTGACGAGGACGAAGACCTTGACGAGAAAGACAAGGAAGAACTTTGTGCCCTTAGAGATGCTGGCGAATTCGCTGACGTAGAGGCGTTTGTTCGTGAGCTTTCCTATCGTAAATATACTGCCAAGAAGAAAGTTCCTGCTAAGGTTGCTTATTCCGCAAGAACTGCTTCTGCTAAGAAAAACGAGGTCGTAGATGACCTTGACAAGATTTAAGTAATTAGGAGGAATTTTATAATGGCTAATTATCTTTTCCAGCCCATGAAGATGAGCTCTCAGTTTAACGATGCTGACCTGCGCACTGTTATTGTGCAGCAGAACGAAGCCGATGTTGTTGTTCGTGATGGTTATTTTGTAGTTCTGGGCGGCTACGCTACTGACCCCGTTTATTCTGCTGCTTATACCAAGGCTTCTGGCGAAACCATGAACGTTGCTGATTACAATGTTCGTATCGCCACCCCCGCTGCCGATGCTAACGGCAAGGGCCTGTGTGTTATTGACCTGCCCCTGGTTCCTGTTGTTGCCAATGCTACCAATGTTTATCGTATTGGTGTTCGTACTGTTGACCTGATTGCCGAGGCTGGTACCCCTGTTCGTGCTCGTATTCTGAAGGACGAGGACGTCATGCTTGTTGCTGATGGCGCCTTTGCTTCTGCCGTTGAGACCAACAAGTATGCTACTGCTACCGCTGATGCGTTTACCCTGACCCCTGCTTCTACTAAGGGCGACGGCAACTATTTCACCATTGATGGCAAGGTCACCGTGACCGAGGGCGTTGACGCCGATGTTACCGCCTATGTAATCACCTTCCACGTAGCGTGATTGACAACATAATTTAGAAAGTGAGGTAACATTTTATGAATATTGCTCGTAAGTTTTTCTCTATTGATAAAGCAAACCCCCGTTATACTGCCATGGACGAGAAGCAGCGTATTCTGTTTGAGTCTGGTGTTAATGTAGTTAAGAAGTTTATCGCTGATACCGCCAACACTAAGGGTCAGAAGGACATTTTTGCTATGGTTTCTGACAATGGCGTTGATGATTATAAGGCCACCAACGAGAAGTTTGTTGAGAAGCTGGTTAAGTTCTCTATGGACCGCGCTGGTTTTAGCACCGAGAATTTTGAGATTGGCATGGTTCGTAATCCTCAGATTAACAAGAACACCGCTTTCCGTGAGAACTTTGCGGCTGTTGTTGCTCAGGTTATGACTCCCATTCTGCCCGCTATGGTTTCTGCCGAGTTTAATGGCTTTGCTGATGTTAGCAACATTGCTTGGGGCGACACCGCTCGTTTCATCGTGCATAGCAATGATACTTTCTATGTAACCCGTCAGGCTGAGGGTATCAAGGAAGGTACTGTACAGCGTCTGTACAACAAAGAAGTAACTGTCAACCCCGAACCCTTCAACATTAAGTTTGCTATTGACTGGTATCAGGTTGCTGCCGGTCTGTTTGACTTTGGTGAGTGGGTCTATCGTGTTGGTGTTTCTTACAACAACTACATTACCTTGATGATTATTAATGCTTTTAGCACTAACATTCAGTCTGGTATTGCTGCTTCTTCTCCTTACTTCACCAATGGTTTTACCACTGCTAAGTTTGCGAAGATGGCCGATACTCTGCGTGCTGCCAACGGCGGGGCCAACATTCGTGCTTATGGTGCTCTGGCCGCTCTGTCCGCTATCATTCCTACTGGCGCTCAGGCCAATATGCAGATGGGCATTGGCGAGGAGTGGAGCAAGGTTGGTCATTTGACCGACTATATGGGTACTGAACTGGTTCGTATTCCCCAGATTATGCTGCCCAACACCGTAAATACCACTGCTCTGCTTGGTGTTCCTAACGACACCGTTTATATGATGGCTGATGGTGGCTATAAGCCCGCTAAGATTGTCTTCGAGGGTCAGGCCGTCACTACCGACATTGTTCCTACTGAAGCTCCCGATAAGGAGATGGGCATGAATGTTACCATGCGTATTGGTATTGGCTTCATGACCGCTTCCAAGTTCGGCGCTATCACTGGTGTAACCCTGTAATTAGGATTTGATGTGGGAGGGGAGAAATCCCCTCCCTTTCTTTTTAGAAAAGGATTTTAAAGGAGTTTATTTATGGCAACTAAAATGACTAAGGCCGAAGATGCCACTACTGAAGTTAAGAAGACTACTAATGACAATGATGCCCTAAAGAAACAGAATGAAGACCTTATGGAGACAATTCGTCTTCTTCAGGAACAGATTAAAACTTTGACAGAAGCACAGAGTGTACCGAAGACTATTGAGCTTACATCTAAGATGGATAGACCTTGTTCCATTATTCACCTTATTGATTGTGCGGAAGGGCTTCCCACAAACATTAATATTAATGGAAATGAGTATTATTTCAACCGTTTTGGCGAAAGAAAGCTATTCCGTTTTGCAGATGTTCAGAATATTGTTACTAAGTATTCTGATTGGTTTACTCGTGGTATTCTTGCTTTGGGTGAAGATTGTGATGAGTTTAAAAACGAGTTTGCTATTCCTCCCCGTAGATGCGATACACTGACTGTTTATAATAGATTGGCTGATATGCCTCTTGATGAATTTAAGACTCTTGTAAATAATATTGCTCAATGCGACAAAGTTCAGCTTGCCAGAAACTTTATGACAAAGATTGAGCGAGGCGAAACAAAATACAAGAATATTGACAAACTTCGTGTTCTAAATAAGGCTACTGATGGCTTGCTTAAAGACTACATCAAGGAAATTAATAATGACGACTAAGGAGGAATGACTATGGGTACAACCTTCTTGGAAATTTATAATATGGCGATTGCCGAACTAAAAGACCCACAACTTAAAGCAACTTTAGCACAAAATCCAGTTATGTTTTGCAAGATAATGTATAACTTTTTTGTAAACGCTATTTCATTGTTTACTAATCCTTTGGCAGTCGCAGAGCGTCTTTCCAAGAGGGACGAACCTATATATCATTCTGATATTTTTACCGGCGACGGAAACACAGACAAGTTTGTGTTTAGTGAGTTGCCGGATATAGACAAGGACGAAAATGTTGTATATTGTTTTGAATCTGGAGACGAATATTATCAATGCGATTATGACCCGAAGACTGGCACAGTAACCTTTCCGCAACCACCTGATTATGACGCCAAGGTCGTAATTGCGTGGTATTATGTTGGTAAATTTGACATTGATTTATTCGACAAGGAAAAATATATTTTGTCTGAATGGGTAATGGTTTGCTGGTCTGAGTATGTTAATAACAACAGACTTGACATTGATAGATTACTTGGCGATACAGATTTTAAACTTCCTTCTAATGCCACAACGACAAACTCAAAAGTAAATTGGTTTGTTGTTAATAGAGAAACGGTTACTAAACATATGAGTAAATATGCTTGGGATGCGGCCATTAAGAAGGTGTATAGATGAAGAATAAGAAATATTATATCGAATTGATTAATAGAGTTTATTTCCTTTTAATTTCTTTTGAAACAGAAACACAGGAAATTTTTATTAGTCGTGTAAATACGCTTTCTTATGAAATTGGTGGCGACACTTATTATGAAGGAATGGGAAGAATACACAGAAAGTTAAACGCCTTGTTGAAAGACGAAGAAATTACGCACCGAAAAGTTAAGTCTACGGTTCTTGATAGTATTGATATAATTGATAGAATCTTGTCTAACTGGGAGGTGGTATTTGGAGATGACTAACAAATATTTGGATTCTATAAATACCACGATGCGTTTGGTTCCAAAGGATTATAATCAAGCAAGAAAACAATACGAATATGATTTGGCCGCTAAGATAGAAGAAGAATTTGAAATGGCGCCAAATGTATATAAAATTGGCGTTGAATATAAGTTTGGAACACTTGAGTTTTCCGACTATGTTTGCAGATTGGCAAGTGCAATAGACCCAAAGACCGGTATGAACCTCGGCGATGACTTTAGGCGTGTTATTAGCAAGGATTTAAATGACCCAATGGAAATGGGTTGGCGCTATAAATTCAGCGATAACATTTGGATTGTAACAAATACTAATAATGACAAAGACATTACTAAGTCTTGTATTATTAGACGCTGTAACAATGTTGCTAAGTGGGTCGATAAGTCTGGTTGTGTAATTGAGGAACCTTGTATTGTTGGTTATGCATTAAAATATGCCAATGCTTATTTTAGTGATGTTACTGCTTTGCCGCAAGGCACTATTACACTTACTATGCAGAACAATCAAAATTCTAAGAAACTTCTTATGAATGATAGACTTTATATTGGTTCTATGATTTATAAAGTAAGGGCTATTAATGATTTCCTTAGAGAAAAAACATATGACGAAAATAGTAACCCATTAATTGAAATTGTATGTTCTATTGATATTGATTCTTCTGCTGATATAAACAATGAAAAGTTGGCGAGCGCTGACACAGAAAATCCAAATGCTACAAATATGGATAATGACAATAGGCAAATGGTCGTATTTGTTCCTGAAATTGACAGCTTGATTGCGGGAATAAGTAAAAACGTTGAAGTTTATCTTTATAACGGCGAACACAAGACCAATCTTAAATTTACATTTACGGCTTCTGGAATACCGGAAGAATATTATGTCTTTAATGTGATAAACGATAATTCTTTTAGTGTTACTAATGTAAATGCGTATTTGAAAAAGCCGCTTGAAATTAGATGCGTTTGTGAAAATGGCGTTGAAAGAACTATGTATGTCACACTTAGAGGGTTGTATTAAGGTGGTGTTGTATGGACTGTTGTAATGGAAATATTTATAATAAGTATGATGGTCTTCAAAATCTAACACTATATGTAATACAATACTTAATGTTAAACAATGAAGATATTTGGAAACTTCTTAAATACGATACGCAAGATGCTTTAGAAAAACCGAATCTTAAAAGAGAAGAAAAAGCGGCGTTGATATATCCTGGCAACAGTGGCGGCGATATGGACGACTACCGTGTTTTTAGAACACCATATCTTGACGATATTACTACAAGTCAACAGGCACAATTAAGAGTTTATCTTGAAAGTATTACGCCAGATACACTTGTATATGGTACTGTTGACATTAATATTGAGGTACTTTGTCATGTTAAAATGATAGAACTTAATGATTATCAGAATAGAGTTGAGTCTATCGTTTGGCAAGTGTTGAAAACACTTAATGGCGTTGAAGTTGGTGGAATAGGGAAACTTTTCTTTGATAGAAATGGCTCTTTTTATGACCTTGTTAAAATGAATAGATATAATAACAGAAACTTTTATGGGTACACGATTACTATGTCTACTAAGATGGGGAATCTTGAAGAATGTCAATAAAAGAAGAAATATTTGAAAAATATGATGAAGAATTGACATTTGACGAACCCATAGAATATAAGGGGCTGTTATTATATCCAGTCAGTATAAAAAAGATAAACAGATTTTTACAGTCTTCTTCTGTTCTTCGTATTCAAAAAGAATATATTCCAGATAAAGAAGTTATTAAAATGTCTTATCTGAAATTCATTATAACGAATATACGAAAAGAAAAAGAAGAAACCGCCCAGTCTATTACACTTGATTTATTAGCGCTTTGTTTTATGTTAGTGCTTCGATTAGAAGAAATAAGTATAAGATATTATACTGATGAACATAATAAAAGCGGCATTTTAATAAATGAAGTTGAAATAAATGACAAGGAATTTGATTATCTTAGAAAAATTATATTATATCAAAATATACCAAATTACGATGACGAATTAATAAATCCAGATTTAAAGAAAGATATGGAGCTTGCCGACAAAATAAGAAATAATGGTGAAGAGTCCGTTGATTTTGAACATCAGATTGCTAATCTCGTTATTGGAACTGGTATGAATATAGATGATGTAAAGAAACTATCTATTCGTAAATTTTATATTATAGGAGAAATGATAGATAGCAAACTACATTACAGCATTTATAAACAAGCAAGTGTTAGTGGAATGGCCGAGTTTAAACGACCAATAACGCACTACTTGAAGAAGGAAAACACTGACCTGTTGGAAAATAAGGTCACCACTGTTGAAACTCTTAGAAGTAATATGAATATTTGAGGAGGACGCACATTATGAAGAATTTTATTGCTGGTCCCGCAAAGGTTGACGCTTATCTTAACGGTCAGCTTATGTTTACCGCTCAGACTATTCTTGATTCCTCTATTTCCCTTAGCGTAAGCAAGGAAGAGGTTCGTGGCGGTCAGGGTAACTCTCTGTGGGGCAATTATTACCATACTTCTGCTATGGCTATTAACCTTACCGATATTATGTTCAAGCTTGAGTACCTTGCGTTGAACACTGGTTCTGTTATCCAGCAGGGTGCTGACCTGTTTACAGAGGAGCAGGTTACTCTTGGCTCTGCTGGTGCTGGTACTGTTGTTGGCACCCCTGTTGCTGTTGAAGAGTATGGTGTTGTTGGCTGGGCTTCTAAAGCTGGTGCTGATAATTGGCAGAGAGTTAATTTTACTGCTAAGGGATTCAATTTCCCTGGTGGCGCTGAGGGTGATGTGGTTTGCATTAAGTATGTTGCTAACGATGCGGCCGCCCGCAAGATTATCATTTCTTCTGACTTTATTCCTGAGACTGTTCAGCTTATTATGACCGCCAACCTGTATTCTGGCGGCAAGAATCTGGCTACCTCTACCCTTTCTGGTCAGGTACAGGTCAATGTACCTCGTTTCCAGTTTGATGGTAATCAGGAAATTTCTATGACCTCTACCGGCGTTGCTAATAGCCCTCTGTCTGGTTCTGCTTTGGCCAATGAGTCTGTAAGTTGCGATGGTAAGGGTTATTATGCTATTATTACCGAAAAGATTAATGGCTCCAACTGGTATGACAATGTTTATGCCTTAGCTATTATGAACGGCAATATCGAGCTTGCTGTAAATGCTCAGGAGACTCTGCAGGTTATGGCAATTCCTTATTATGGCTCTGCTTTCCCTTGCGACAATGCTAATCTGACCTTTACTTCTCTTGCTGCTGGCACTGCCACTGTTGAAAAGGACACTGGCGTTGTTAAAGGCGTTGCTGCTGGTTCTACTGGCATTACCGTTGTTATTGCTGGCAAACCCGAAGTCGAAGACGTTGCTTACGTAACCGTTACTGGTTGATAAATTCATAATGGGGACACCGAATATGGTGTCCCCATTTTTTACAAAGGTGAAAAATATGAAACTTTGTAAATATGCCAAAAATGTTTCTACCGCAATTTTATGTAATGTTATATGTACTAAAATAAATGACCAATGTGGTATGTATCGGTTTTGTGGTCAAATTGGTGGCCCAATTATGACAGATACTTATAATAAATATGGTTGTAATATAGAAAGGGGTGTTGATTCTCCAATGGACAAAGAAAAAGTTGCAGATGTTGTTGAACAGGTGGTTGTCGAAGAAGCAAAACCCGAAAAGAAACAACAGAAGCTAAGGGAAGCTGTTTGTCTTGTAAATTATACAAAAAACGGGAAGACTTCTATTAGTTATAGAATTGGGAATATTGTCTATGCGTTGCTTGTTGACGGTGTATATACAGACAAGGTAATTGTTAAATACTCTGGCAATGTTCTTACAAAGGAAAGTATTAAGGAAATTAAACAGAAATAAACGGAAACGGAGGGTTTATGGCAAGAAAAACATTTAGGAAGGTAATTACCTCTCCCGAACTGATTGAGCAGATTAACCCTCTTAATCAAAAACTTGTAGTGAGGTTTCTTAAAAATTTTGATACTAAGAGGACGGATTCCTCTGTTAAGGTATATAAAAGCAATTTTAATATCTTTTTCTGTTGGAATATCCTTGAAAATGACAATAAGTTTTTCGTCGATATTAAAAAGTCCGAAATGATGGACTTTTTTGATTATTGTATTACAGAACTTAGATGGTCTTCTAATAGATACGCCCAGATGTGGAGTTCTCTTAGTAGTCTTTCGACATTTATAGAAAACATACTTGACGATGATTTTCCAGATTTTAGGAATATCGTTAAGAAAATAGAAAAGGTTCCGAAATCTTTAGTAAGAGAAAAAACTGTTCTTTCAGAGGAGCAGGTAAATTCTTTATTGGAACACTTAGTAAAAGAACATAAAACGCAAGAAGCGTGTTTGTTTGCTCTTGCTGTTTGTTCTGGTTGTAGAGCTTCAGAATTATTTAGGTTCACAACTGACGTTATCGACGAAAACAATACAGCTTATGAGGGTCTTTTTATAGAAACTTCAAAAGAAATAATTACAAAGGGTCGTGGAAAGACTGGCAAGTTGTTATACAAATATATTTTAAAAGATAAATTCGTTCCTTATTATAATGCGTGGATTTTAGAACGCAAAGAAATAATGGAAAAGAATGGACAAAATCACAATTTCATCTTTATTAAAAAAGATGGACTTCCTGCTGGTGTTGAAGTTGGCGAAATGTGGTGCGCAAAATGGCAGGAGTTTTTAAATAATGATGAAAAAACCAACCCAAATAAAAAAGAAATCCACTTGTATTTCCATAGTATGCGGCACTATCTTTGTACATACTTATCTCGTGTAGGTCTTGAACAAGAACTTATTGTAGACCTTTTTGGTTGGAGTTCTTCTGATATGTATAAGATTTATAATGATTTAAGTTCCAAAGATAAAAAATGGAAAGGGCTGGATAAGCTTAAAACAGCAATACAAGAGGATGCCCCAGAAACATAACAACAAAGGGGATACAATATATGTCTAAGCCAAAAGGCAAAATTAGGGTTCGATTTATAGGTAAAAATTCAACCGATGTTACTGGTAGCTGTACTGTGATTGAATATGCTGACAAAAAAATTCTTATTGAATGTGGGCTTTATCAGGGCGGTACAGATTTAGAGCAGTATAACATTAATAAATCACTTTTTAAAAAGGGTCACATAAAATGTTCTGATGTCAACTATATTATCGCTGGGCACTGTCATGCGGACCATACGCAACTTATCTCATTGGCGGTAAAAGAAGGGTTCTGCGGTGAAATTTTCATGCCCTGTGGAAGCAAAGAAATATATAGCGTCATGGCTATGGATTCTTGTAATATCATGGGAAGAACCGCACAAGACTTGTCCAAACGATTAAAGCGAGAATATCTTCCGATATATGAAGAAGACGATGTTAAACGCAGTATCGACATGATGGTAGAACTTCCTATTTCTGAAAAAATTAAAATTGATGATACTTTGGAAATTAGATTTGTTCCGTCTGGTCATATAGCCAACGCTTGTCAAGTAGAGCTGTGGATTAAAAATAATGGTTCTATAAAGCACATTCTTTATACATCTGACCTTGGAAATAGGACTGTAAAACAATATTATACCGAACCATATCAACAGGTGCAAAAATCTAATCTTGTCATTGGTGAATGTACCTATGGCGAAGCAGGACGGTCAACTACTAAAAAGGACAGAGAAAAAGATATTGAAAAAATTGATTCTATAATTAAATCTGTATGCATAGACAAACATAAAAAGGTGCTCATACCAATCTTTTCCCTTCATAGAGCACAAACAATACTTGCTATGCTGTGGGAAATGTATGGCGATAAAGAATGGTTTAAAATTCCAGTTCTTTTAGATTCTCCATTGGCTATTAAACTCACAGAGATTTATAGAAAGCAATTTTCTGAAAACACCGATATAGAAAAAGTTCTTTCATGGTCTAATGTTAGATATTTAAATGAATTTCAGGATACGGAATATTGGGTTGGAACAAATCAACCATGTATATTCCTTTCGGCAAGTGGTATGATGGTTGCTGGCAGGTCTAAGTTCGTAGCTTCGCAACTTCTTCCTGATAGAGATAATCATATTATCTTTGTTGGATATTCTGTGGAAAATTCTTTAGCTTCTAAAATCAAATCGCAGAAAACTAAAACGCTGAAAATTGATGGGAAGCATATTCCATGTAGATGTGGAATAACCGATTTAAAGAGCTTTAGTTCTCATGCTACATATGAAAATCTTATAGAAACCTATACTTCTGGTAATTTTGACAAGATAGCTTTAGTACATAGTAATTTTAACACAAAACTTAGTTTTTGTCAAGATTTACAAGAAGAACTTTCAAAACGAAATAAAACCTCAAGAGTTATCTGTGTGAATAAGGACACGGAAATACTATTGTAAAGGAATTATGGATTATGAAGAAATATATGGATGACCTGTTTGGACTGCTTGACATTTCTAAGCCTAACGAGGCGTTGGCAAACCTTCAACTTCCTTCTCCTGAATATCTTTCTTACTATAAAAATCTTGAAGATAGAATTATTACGCTGTATGACGGAATTGACATTGAAACAATTTATGAATACATTGAGAATATTATTATGTTTAATAAGATGGATAAGGGTATTCCGGTTGAACAGCGTAAACCGATTAAGATTAGAATGTCCAGTTACGGTGGCGATGTAGACGCGGCACTTGCCTTTGTTGCTTGTGTAGAAAAGTCTAAAACGCCTGTTTATACTTATAACATGGGTGTTTGCATGAGCGCCGCTGCTATTATGTTCCTTGCTGGTCATAAACGTTATGCTATGCCTAATTCGCAGTACCTTCTTCATCAAGGTTATGCTCGCATTGAAAGTAGTCAGACCGCTGTTATTGAACAAGTAGAAGAACTTAAAAAGAATCGTGATAAGATTCGTGACTATGTTATGAGTAAGACCAAGATTGATAAGAAAACTTGGACTAAGGCGCAGAAAACCGAATGGTATATTTCTGTTGATGAGTGTGTTGAACTCGGTATCGCCGACCAGATTGTTGACGATATTGACGAACTTTATTAATAAAATTAGGATTTTAATGGGTGGATTTAAATGGAGTATATTTGTTTTAGACGATTTAAGGGAAATGCCATTAGTGGTGAAGTAAATATTCCAAAGGCTTCTTTGCTTTATATTGATAATGATTATCTTATTTATAATGCCAATGTAATCTGCGCCAATAGTTCACAAAACTGTTATGATTATTTTTCAAGAAATGATGATAGCAACGGAATTAAACGTGGCGAATTGACACAGAAGATTATTAAAAAGTTAGCCAAAAGAGATGACAAATATCAAGAAAGATGGGATAAAATCTGGGATGATATGTCGCTTTTGAAGTTTAAAAGAGTGGAATTTGATGATTATTGGCTTTGGAACCATGAATTTTACAACGCCAGCATTAAGGATTTGGAATATATTTATAATAAAATAAGTTAAGGTTATAATAACATAATATTAATTAAGGATAGATAATTATGAAAATACAAGGAGATGTCTTATATATCCCAGCAATAGGGGGGGGGGCACTAAGCTAAATATAGACTATGGCCAGACTCCTCCGACAGATACAACTAAATTGTGGGTGCCGCTCTCGGGGAAGCCGGACAAGGTGGAGTGTAGTCCTGTTCTGAATTATGGTGCGAATACCATTCAAAAACTTTCATCTACGATACCAGATTCTCAGAGGTTTATACCAGGAATTATTGTAAGAGGAGATTATCTGTATGTCGTTGGCGGGGCCAATGGTACTTATTATGGGTATGGAAGCAAAGCGATTACAAAAATAAACTTAAAAACAGGCGAGCAATTAACTTTATCTGCAAAACTTCCGCAATACATGCAATATCAATTTTGTGCCGAAGTAGACGGTAAACTATATCTCCTTGGTGGTAACACAAGTCAGTCTGCAGATGCCCAAGCATATGTATATATATTTGACCCGATGTCGGAAACGATTACTGTAGCAACACCACTTTCTATCGCGATGCGAATGTATTCAAACTTTCCAATTAAAAACTGCCCTGTTGTCGGAACAAAGATATATATTTTAGGGTTTGTAAATTCGAGTGATGCATATATATATGATATTTATTCATACGATACTAAAACTGGTGTTACAAATAAAGAAAATATTAGAGCATCGTCAATATCTTCTGGTGCAGCCGCAGTTGGAAGTATAATATATGCTTTTTCTGGTTTTAACGGCAATTCGAGTTATCCTCATTGGTATAAATATGACACTATTTCAAATACTGTAACGGTTGGTGGTGATTTCCAATATACATCTACTGCGGCAATTTCTGTCGGGAAATATATTTACTTATTTGCAGGGTCAAATTCGAATATAACAAACACTATTCTGAGGTTTGATACAACGACAGAGACGATTGAAACACTCACAGTTAAAACTTCTGTATCTGTAAATGGACGAGTTCTTTGCGTTAATGGCCTTGATATATATATCACTGCTGGGGCGCGAGGCTCATCAAATTATAACAATGCAATAGAAAAATTCTCTACTAATTCCTCTCTTACAAACAACCATCTTCTCTTGCAGGAGGACTTCGGCTATGACGGCCTCTGGTCTGCTCTCAAATCCAAAGATACCGACCTTAAAGTAAAGGTAATCAACGCCTACCTCGGTGACAGTAACAACATAGCACAATTAACCAACGCATACCTGTACGATACAGCTTCACAGTCTTGGAAATCCCTCTCCGGTGAAAGCTATGTCGCAGATATGCAGAACGCACTAAATATCTTAGGGGTGACCTAATACATCACCCCGGAAAGGGTGAAATATGAGTATATTAGGTAATCCTATTACATTGGGTGGCGGAGGAGCTGACCTCAATATTGACTTTGGCTCCGCACCTCCCGCAGATACAAGCAAGCTGTGGGTACCTTTGGCGAGTAAGCCAAGCAACATTTCGTTGCAAACTGGTGTTGATGTTGGGGATTTCGCCTTAAAAACAGTAAATATTACAGACACTTCTGGAGCAAAATCTTCAATGCCATTGTATTGTGGAATCGCTGACGATGGAGAAGGTGGATGGTATTGTTTTGGCGGCGGTGCGGGAGATGTTAAGTATGGTCCAAAGGCATCAAAAACTATTTGGCACATTACAAATGCAGGTGTTATTGAACAAATATCGCAGCAGCTTGTTTATGTTACAGCTCGTCCTTGGTGCATAAGAGTTGGGAAATATATTTATATTTTTGGTGGCTTTAAGAGCCCTGCATCATATAACCAATCTGGCGGGCCAATGATTCAAAAATTTAATATTCAAACAAAAGAAACGACATATATTTGGTCAAGTGAGCAATTTTCGTATACGTCCTCTGCGGGAGGTCCGTGGGTAGCAGGATGCAAATTATTTAAGTATGGGAAATATCTTATATTAGCAAGCGGTAATTATCAGTCTAATGATTCGTCTGGCGACGGTGGGCAAGGTGATAATCAGATAAGATATTTAGACACAACAAATGATTATTTTGACATTCGTAGAATTTTACCGTCTTCTCATATTTATGAGACAAAACCGTGTGCAATAACAAAAGATTCTGTTTTAGCTGCATTTTATTTGACTTCTTCTAATACAGGATATAGCTACAATCTCGATACATATGCTACTGTTCAAACACCTCCCACTATACCTAACGATAAAATAAATATCGCGAGTAATCATTCATTGCCATTTTATTATTTTGGTAAATCATATGTAATTACTGCTAAAGGGGATATATATGAATATGACCCAGATACAAATAGCTTTACATCTTCACCAATAAAATCTCTTTCTATTAGTTTTAATGTTATGAATTATGTATGGAGTTATGTTGATGGACACGCGTATATTCCCGTTGGAGACAAGCTATATATATGTGATGTTCAGTCTCCTCTATCACTTAACAATATGATTATTGCATTGGATATTACAGGAACTTCATGGCAAGCATTAAATTCAAAAAATGTTCAAGCGGCAGTCTATCCTATTAAAGTACTGCTTGGCAACGCTACAGGTTACGCCGAAGAGAAGGATGCCTACTTATACGATAGTTCCACCAGCAAGTGGACAAAACTTGATGGTTCTTCTACTTATCAAGATATGCTTAATGCTCTTAACATAATGGGGGTGACTTAAATGGGTTATTACACCGAAAAAGCCAAAGAAGTAAAAGCCAAACAAGAAGCTGAAGTGAACGAACTACTGCAGATTATTGCTGATGCAGTAGAAGAACAATATAATGAAGACTTGGAGGCAATTGAAAATGTATAAGATGATGAAAAAGCTGATTGAAAAGAAGTTTTACAAGACTGCCGAAGAAGCCCAGAACAAGCTCGATGTATTTTATGCTATGAATCGTATTACAGACGAGGAGTATAGTGAGCTTACCATGCTTGTTGAAACAACTTATGCAGAATAAATATAACAATCCAATATTAAAACAATTTATTTCTTATAATATAAATGCATTTATAAAATTAAAAGAAGAACTTGAACAACCTCAAATTTATGAATATAATTCCTTATCGATCATTTTAGAAAACAGAAAGAAAGTTAAAGAATTTATATTTAAATAAAGGATATAAAAGGATAATTTTATGGATAAAAAAGTTAAGTTTGAAGACCTTTTGGCTATTGCTAAAAGTATGATTGAAAACGATATTTCTGAAGATAAGGTTCGGAAATATCTTGACGGCATTAAAATATATGGTTATATTTCAGTTGCCAAGAAGTTTGAATATGCTGAAATGATTAATGCTATGGATTTATTTGCCGACACAGCAGAATTTCCCTCATCTTATATCGCAGCAAAGCTTGAAGTAATTAGAAAGATGCTTGCTATTAGATATTATACAAATGTTAATGTAACTAATGACGATATGACATTTGAGAATTATGATATTCTTATGTCTTCTGGTCTTTATGATGTTCTTTCTGAACCGTTTAATAAGGATTATGTTAGACTATGTGACATTACTAAAGACTCTATTGGCATTAGAAACATGACAGATGTTAATAGTATGCTTGCTTCTTACAACCATAAGCAAGTCAAGAATGACATTAAAGAAATCAACAAGCTTCTTACCGAAAATGAAGGATACGGAAATCTTATCGAACTTCTAAAGTTTAATAATCCTTCCGTAAAGTAAAATTGTAGAAAGGTGGCGGTTATGTGATACAGGTGCGTGGTGGTGGTCTTGCTGGTAAGGTTAAGATTACCAATTATGTTCAAGCAAGGTCTTTGTTAGAAAACACTGCTGAGGCACTAACTGCCACCTTTGCTACGAATGTAGCAAAAGAGCTACAAAAAAATATTTATTACACTGTTTATAAAAGAAGAAAAAGCAGATATTATGATAGAACTATGGATTTTCTTAACAGTGTAAAGGTTTCTAAAAATGGAAAATACTATCAAGTACAATTTGATTATAGAAATATAGAGCCAGACATTAGAAGAACACATCTTCCTGATGAAAAACCGACATTTAATGCTCATGCTGATACTTGGGGAGAAAACGAGGGTTCACCATTCCAGAAACAATTGGTCGAGGTTTTGTCTGATGGATATTATGCAGGAAGGAAAAAAATAGACGGTGCTGATTTTTTAGGCATGACCAAGGCTTGGATTAGGGCGAATATAGATGAAGCTATGCAAAACAAGGGTGGATTTAGATTTTTAAGACAGTATATGAGTTCCGAAGATGTCGTCCCGTTTAAAGACGAATTCCTTGTTAATGCTGGTTTTAAAATATATAGAAAATAATAAAGGAGTGATTGCACAAGTATGGCTATGGATTATGTACTCAGTCTTGCGGCTGAAGTTGGTGCCGTAGATGACAAAAGTATAAAAGCGGCACAAAAGATTGTGCAGGACTACTTTAATTCTAAAAAGATTGAGTTAGACTTTACTACGAAAGCAACTGGCAAGGGGCTTGGGGCTGCCAAAAAACTTCTTGAAAATACAGTAAATACCACATACGGTAAAATAATAGAGAAAATAAAGACGTCGCAAGAAGAAATAGATAAGGCATCTTCTTCTGGAAATACGAAGAGAGTTCAAGAATTATCTAAAGAATATAAAAGTCTTCAAGCAGACCTTGAAAATATAAAAACAACTGCTTCACAGGTTGGAATTGCTTTAAAGGATTTTGGTGAGAGCAATATACAAGGTCGTAATCTTGCTACGAATTTAAAAACCGAAGCCGCTGTGATGAAAGACCTTGATGTTGCTTTAAATAACCTTACTGCGGCTAAACAGAAGTATTATCAACAACAAGTTTTGGCTGATGAAGCTACTGGGACAGAAAGAAAGAATCTTCAAAGCTTAGCAGATGATTATAGGACAAACGTAAAAGAGTGTGAGGCTGCTGTCCAGGCGCAAATAAAGAATGCTAACCAGTTTGGTCTTGGTGAAAAAGCAGCAAAGAAATATAATGATTCTTTGAAGTCTACAAATAAGCTTCTTGAAGAATGGAAAAAGAAGCATGACATAGCCAGAAATAGCCACAGGTCTTTTATTGATGGTGTTAAGGCTGGTATTCAGCAATTCTCGGCTTACAATATTGGAATTAGGGCTGTTCAGGCTGGTGTTCAGCTATTAATTCAAGGTTTGCAAAACGCCATTCAAACCGTGACTGAACTTAACGCCGCCATGACGGATGTTCAAATGGTGGCTATGACGAATAGTTCCGAAACCGCCGAGCTTGCCAATAGCTATTCTAAATTAGCCAAACAACTTGGTGCAACCACTCAACAAATTGCCGAAGGGTCCTCGGAGTGGCTGCGCCAGGGTAAGACCTTGGAAGAAGTAAATGACCTTATGGAAGCCACAATGACGATGAGTAAGGTTGGTGCTATTTCTTCTGCTGACGCAACAGAATATCTTACTTCTACGCTTAATGGTTATAAAATGGAAGCAAAAGATGCCATGTCTATTGTAGACAAGCTTTCTGCTGTTGACCTTGCAGCTGCTACCAGTGTAGAAGAACTTGCTTTGGCGCTTCAGAAGACTGCCAATATGGCAAGAACTACTGGTGTAGAACTTGATGAAATTATTGGCATGATTGCTACTGTTTCTGAAGTTACAAGACAAGCACCAGAAATTGTTGGTACAAGCTTCAAGACCTTGTTTTCTCGTATGACACAAGTTGCTGCGGGGAAAGAAATCGACGATGAAGGCGAGTCCCTAAAGATTTGGGGACTTATAGGGATAATAAATAACCCTATTAGCGAAATTTTCTCTAATGATTATATTTATAAAGTATATGCTTGAAAACCCCGTGGGAGGGGCAACAAGGACGAAGAATTATATTATTTTAATAATATAATTTGCGTTGAACGACTAAATGAGAAAACCCCATTTGTATGGGGATGCGATAGTCTGACCTACGGTATAATCCCACAAAAAAGCCGTAGAGGGTAGGTCGAGTGTAAAGACACTCTTGGAAGAACCACCCCGCTTCCTTAATTGGAAGTAAAATCTTATTAACGACAGATAAGATAGTAACAAAGTGAAATGATGTCGAGACAACCTTGAATCGTGCTGGTATTGCGCTTAGAAGTTCTCAAAATGACTGGCGTGATATGTATGAAGTTCTTGATGATGTGGCTGGAAAGTGGCGAGAATTGGACGATACGCAGCGTTCACAGATTGCTACCGCTTTGGGTGGCACTCGTCAGAAGGAAGTTGTATTGGCGCTGATGGAAAACTGGGATAGGGTTGCTAAATATGTTAAGATAGCAGAAGACTCTACTGGTTCTGCTTCTGACAAGATGCAGTACTATCTTGAAAGCATAGAGGCTGCAACTAATAGATTAAAGGCAACATGGGAAGAATTTGTATATTCTGAAGGCACTGTTAAGTTTATAACGGGTGTTATTAATCTTGCTACGAATCTTTTAGATGTATTAAACAAGATTGGTGATTGGTTTGCTAAGTTTGGATGGACTTCAGAAGACTTTAAAAAAGAAGCAGATGATACACAATCTAAAATTCAAGATAATCTTGATAGAATAAAAGAAATTAATGATATGCCTTGGCAGGACAAAACTGCCGCCATTTTGGACGAAAAGAAAGCACTTGAAGCTGAAAATGAAGAGTTAGAAAAGAACTTAAAACTTCAACAAGAAAGATATTCAAAGCAGTTTGAACAAGAAAGAAAACGTGCTGGTGTTAAGGTTACTGGTAAACAAACCGGTGAAGTGACCGAAATGACAAGTGGCGAATTTTCTGACTTTGCTCGTTCCCATAACATGGAATTGTATGATGTTCAAGTTATGGGGGCTAAAGATGCAGCAAATGCTTATGAAGAATTGAATAATGAATTATCTTCATGGAATTATCTTTCCGAACAACAAATAGACAAAGTTAATTCTGCTATTGAACAATACGCTTCGTATATTCAAGTTTTAAAATCTGCTAAAGATAGTGGTCAACAACTGACCCAAGAAGAACAAAATGCTATTAATGCTTATGACCGCATTGTAGATGCCTTTGAAAGAAAGCGTCAAGCTGCTACTGATGCTGAAAATGCTTTGATTAGTAATGCCAAACAGCTTATTGAAAATGAAAAAGACGCTGATAAAGCCAGGGCGGCTTTAACCGAATTTGTTAAAGAACAGATAATTCTTAATAGTTCCAAACTTGACCTTAGTCAGCAGATTCAAGAACTTAGAGCTGTTGCAGAAGCTGCTGGTGCCGCAACATCTGCCGTTGGGGCACTTGGCTCTGTTCAAGCAGTTATAAAAGGCGGACAGCCGTTCTTTGAATACAATGGTAAGATTTATCGTTCTCAACAAGAAGCGCTTTCTGATTATTGGAATGACCTATCTGGTCTTACAAGGCCAGGTGCTTATTATCCTGGTGTTACTACTGGTGGAACTGGCTCTGGCGGGACCTCTGACCCCAACGCCGGTCTAAAAAAGATGGCGCAAAACCAAATCAAACTTATCAATAAGATGAAAGATAAATTAAATGACATTATCGACGACATTAACGATAAGTGGGATGAAGAGGTTGAAGCGCTTGAAAAGGCAAATGACGAATTGGAACAACAAATTGAATATCAGAGACTTCTTGAGTCCATGGCTGCTGCCAAATCTCAAAAGAAGATGATATATAAAGATGGTAGGTTCCAATATCTTGAAGACGCTGACGCTATTGCTAAAGCCCAAAAAGAACTTGACGACTTTAATCGTAAGAAAGCATTACAAGACAAAAAAGACTACATTGAAGAACAACGCAAGCTTGAGCTTGGCGACCTTGAAGACCAAGTAAAGTATCTTGAAGACAAAGTAGAGTCGTGGAACGACTATATAGATAGGCTTGACACTGAATTTTCTGCCTACATGGATATTTTTGATGACTTCTTGGAAAAACAAAAAGCTGGCTACTTTAGTGACCTTGAAGCGTTGAAAAAATATGTAGAAGAAAAAGAAGCGTTGTTGAAGCGTGCTGCTAATGCGGGTTCTGGTCTTGGCGGTGGCTATGGTGGCGGAACAGGCGGTGGCGGTAGTAGTTATACACCAAGCACTGACCCATGGAAGGGCGTAGATGAAAAAGCCAATGTTGATAAATGGAAAGAAGACACTAAGGCTGGACAAGTAATTTCTGACATTATGTCTGGTGGTAGCACTAAGAAACCAAGCACAGGTGGTGGCGGCCCAAAACATGGCGTTACACAAAAATATGCTGAAGGAACCACTTATTCCAAGGGTGGCCTGTCTGTTGTTGGCGAAAAGGGTGCTGAACTTAGAGTTCTTAATCGTGGCGATGGTATTATTCCTGCTGACATTACAAAGAATCTTTGGAAATGGGGCAGTATTGACCCAGATGTTATAAACAAGGATACTAAAACAAGTATTCAGAACTACAATATAGACGTAGATAATGTAAATCTTCCTGACGTAACTAAGCCAGAAGAATTTGTTTCTGGACTTAAAAACCTTGCTCTACAAAGAGCGTATAATCGTTAAAATATGGGGTGGGGAAACCCACCCCTATCTTTAAAGGCAGGTGTTATAGTGGATATAAAAAAAGAATTGCTTGATTCTATTCAAATTATGATAGATGCTGCAATAGAAAATAGAGTACCAGATATACAATTTGGCATCGTTATTTCTGCTGATGACACGGGTAACTGCCAAGTGAGAATAAATGGGAATAATCATAATATAAGATATTATGGAACAAAACCAACCATTAATAAAAAATATCCTATAATTATTCCAAGAGGCAGTTCTATGAGTTCTGCCTTTGTAGCATCTTGAAAGGAGTGGCGTAATGGCACTTATTAGACCAGTATTGGCAACGCCACCGGCGTTTGATGCAATATATGAATATACTTTTACATTTAGCATAGCTCCTGGTGGCGACCAAGTTGTTGGCAATCAGCTTACTATAATTTCGCAAGAAGATAATGTAATAGTATATAGACAAGCAGTAACATCTTTTTCTTTCACACATACAATACCTGCAAATACGCTGTTAAATGGCAAGTATTATAGTGCGTATGTATATACAACAAATTCATTGGGCGAAAACTCTGTCGCTTCAAATTCTATACAATTTTATTGTTATTCTACTCCATCTTTTGAATTTGAGAACATTCCTGCTGATGGAATCATTCCGAATAGCAGCTATCTATTTAGAGTACAATATGACCAATCAGAGGGGGAAGCGTTAAGTTCATATATTTTTAATCTTTATGACAGTCAAAGAGTTCTTATTTCTACAAGTGGAACTAAATATGTTGGCAGTCTTATCACGCCCCCATCTATTGCAGAATACCAATTTGGTGGATTTATTGACGATACGGCTTATTATATACAGGCAATTGGTAGAACAATAAATGATACAGAAGTTTCAACAGAAATGATTCCATTTATTGTAAAATATAGCACGCCGAACATTTTTACAGTAGTACAATTAACAAATAATTGTAGTGGAGGTTATATTACTGTAAAGTCCAATCTTACTGCTATCGAGGGCATTTCAATGCCAAAGCCACCTGTGTTTGTAGACGACGATACGGCTATTGATTTAAGAGAAAACGGCTTATATGTAAGTTGGCAAGAAGGTTTTGCTATTGATAGAGATTTTACCGCTTCTTTATGGGGACGCGATTTTAATAAAGACTCTACAATTATTACAATTGAAAATAAAATTATAGGTGATTCCTTAGTAATTAATTACAGAGAAGACGAAAATGGGAAGGTTTATGCTGAACTGTTTGCTACCAAAGGAACTTTACATTACTATATTTTTAGTGACCTAATTGATAAACCAACCGATACAGACAAGGTTCAAATCTGGTTTAGAAGAATTGACAACCTTTATGTTATTGGATTATATAATCTTGGTTCTGGGGGTGAATAATATTGTTTGTAATGTGTGGATATGATTTTTGTTCTGATAAAAATGCCTTAAACGAAAGCCCAGTTCCGTCTTCAAGATTTGACTCTGTTACACTTACAAATGGTATTTTTAACCACTGGAATGTAACCGGCGACACAAGTAAGCAATATAGTTCCGACATTCCTACTACTTGGGATTTGCTTACTATAATGAACGCAAATTTTAACGGACATATAAATGCAGGAAACATTGATTATTCGTTGTCAGAAATTGCGGGGTTTAAGATTAAACGCAGAAAAACAACCGAGTTTGAATGGATAACATTGAAATATATTCCAATGGAAAAATTGGAAACATTGTCATTTATTTTTAACGATAATCTTGCAGCTTCTGGTTATGAATATGAATATGCTTTTGTGCCGGTTATTGGCGATATTGAAGGCTCTTATGTTAGCAATACAATAGCCAGCAAATTTGAAGGCGTATTTATTTGTGACCAAGACACAATTTATAAATTCCTTGCCGGTGTTAGATACGGAACAAACCAGAAAGTACAAAAAATTGGTGTTTTTGAACCTTATGGTAGAAAGTATCCTGTAATTGTTAGTAATGGTTTAATTAGTTATGAAACTGGTTCCGTGTCTGGCACGATATTGCCGTCTGATTATACAAAAACTGGCAACATGGACAGAATCAAAATTTCTGAAGAAAAGAAAGCATTGTTCAATTTCCTTGTGAATAAAAAAGCAAAAATATTAAAGGATTGGAACGGAAATTCGTTCCTGCTTTGTATTACAGGTAATCCTTCTGCCGAATATGACAATGAATATGGCATGGGCAAAATTGATGTCTCTGCTGACTGGACTGAAGTTGGTGACGCCAATAATCAAAAAGATTTGTATAGAAACGGTATGGTAAATGAGGTGAGTTAATGGCTGGCATTATTACGCAAGCGCAGTATGATACTACGCAACAAACCATTAGAAATACTTACCTAAAAATAAATCTTTTAAATTTCGATTATTTGACAGTTGACACTCTTGAAGGAAATGTTATATCTGGTAATGTTCAAATAAATGCGGATAGCGATATTCGTAGGACTTGCGATATATCTCTTGTTGTGACTGATAGTTCATTTGATGTCCAAGCTGGTGGTGAAATTTGGATTGATAAATTAATTCAGATTTTTGTTGGCGTAGAAAATTCTCATGTATCTGAAATAGAATGGACGAATATGGGAATTTATCTTATTAATCAACCAAGCTATCAATATGAAGCAGCAACGCACACATTAACATTTTCTGGTGTAGATTTGATGTCAAGAATGACTGGGCTTAGAAATGGCTATTTGATTGGCGTGACATATAAGATTCCAACTGGAAATAATATTCGTGAAGTCATTATAGCTATTCTTGCAGAAAATGGGTTTAAAAAGTATGTAGTATCAGAATGTTATAATACAAATGGTGATATTCAAGACGTTCCTTATGACATGGAATATGAAATGGGTTCTTCTTGGTATGATATGCTTTCAGACCTTCGTGACATTCTTCCTAATTATCAAATTTATTTTGATGTAGATGGAGTGTTTCATTATGAACAAATCCCATATACAGATAGCGAGCCAATTATGATTGATGATAATATATGGGACGAAAATGTTATATCGGAAACTGTAAATGTAGATTTTGAATCTGTAAAAAATTCTATTGAAGTTTACGGTAAGACACACGATATAGACAATTATCCATCGGAGGTTGTAATCAAAAACAGCAACATTAAATTAACGATTGCTGACCTCACTAAACTTGAAGAGTATGTTATGATAGGGTTTACGCTTGAGCAAGATGTAACTGGAAATATAACAATTCAAGTTAATAGTCTTGGTGCACAACCACTAATTGGACCAAATGGACAACAAATGACGTCTTTAGGAAAAAATGAATACTGGGTGGCACGATACACCAAAGACAACAAATGGGAATTTTTAGGGCATTATCAGGCATATGGAATATATAAAGACGAAAACCCACAAAGTCCATTTTATATCGGCAATCCTGCTGGTGAAATCAAGTTGGTTTTATATGGCGGCGAATACGAATATATATTTTCTGATGACCTTGCCGAACAAAGAGCGAAATTTGAAATTTATCAGCGTTGTAGAATGAACGACACAATAAATATAACCTGTGTTCCTATCTATTGGGCAGATGTAAACTGGATGGTAACGTATACTCCTTTAGACAAAACAGAAATAAAACAATATACCATTAAGTCTATAAGCACAAGTCTTGACCCAAATGGTACGCAGACTATGGAATTAAGCAGTTATTATCCATATTATCCTATTATATAAGAAAGGAGTGGTGACCTATCTCTGCACTTTATCAAGATTTGCAATTTACATCATTTCCTAATACAATACAGTCTTTTGTTACGATGTTAAATATGGCTGTTAATGATGCAGAAGCAGTATCTGGTTATCAAGCAGCTATGGAAGCGGGCAACACTTCTTTAGCACAACAGTATTATTCGCAAATTACAAATGCTGACCAAAAATTTATTGATGCTACCAAAATGAACACGTTAATGGACACTTGTGTGGCATTACAAAGATTCTACCTAACGGATATTAAACCGTATGTAGAAAATAAACAATCATCTTGGCAGAATATTGTTAATCAGTTCCAATATAAAGGTAACTATACCAATGGCACACAGTATCAAGTAAACAATTTCGTTCTTTATACTGTGTCTGGTGAAAATCAGGTGTACATTTGTATTAAAACGCCGCCCGTAGGCACCTTACCGACAAACAATACCTATTGGCGTATTCTTACTATTAAAGGTGTAATGGGCGAATCTGGTACTGGACTTACTTTTAGATATAATTGGGAATCTGGAACGCCTTATTATGTCGAAGATGTTGTAACATACAATAATATTGTTTGGAATTGTATTAAAAACAATACTAATGTTACACCTGGTAGTGACGACACAACTTGGAAAATTATATATACGCCCACACAAAATATATATCCATTCCAAGCTGATGCTCCAACCAATATTTCAACCGGTGACTTATGGTTTCAAATTATTAATGATTAAGGGGTGAGTTAATGCGAGTACAAGACATTAATTTTATAGACGAAACCCTTAAAGATGAATTTGTTCAGAAGTTTATAACTGGTGACTTGGCTGGAGCTTTTAAGATTCTTGAAGAATCTGGTCAGCTTAAAAATAAAGCGTTTGTAGCTGACATTATTAATTATGTTAATAATGTTCTTTATACGCTTGAAAATAATTATTATACAAATGTAGACGATTATCTTCTTGCTTTAAATAATGGTTTTAATATTCTAATAAACAATTTTATTAAAAAAGATAATTATAGTTCTACTATTACTTATCAAAAAAATAACTTTGTTTTATATAATAATGAGGTTTATTTATATATAAACGGTAATCCAACTGCTGGTAATTTGCCGACAGACATAAATTATTGGGTTTATATTGGTCTTCGTGGCGATAAAGGTAATTATGGTATTGGCGTGACCATGAAGTATACATGGAATGAACAAGCTTCATACAATCCATTAGATGTAGTGTACTATAAAGGTTCGTATTACGTTGCCAAAGCAACAAATACTGGTGTTATACCCACTGAAACTGGGGATAATTGGGAATTATTTTTAAAAACAAAACCTGCGTATATTACAACTGTACAACAGGAATCAAGAATTGTTCCTGGAATGATATGGTTTGAAGTATTTAATCCATATACATTTGCTGAATTTGATACAAAAGCATATACATGGCAGTCTCTTGACAGCAAAGACTTTATTTGGACAGATATTGATAGAGGAGGGTTTTAAATGGCTATTTCGGCGTTTACCGCCCAAGAAGAAGTAACGATGGTAAATTTCAATTCCAGAATTACGGAAGCCAATAATGATATAGCCGCCGTTGACACAAAAACCCAACAAAATACGGCGGCAATTTCGCAACTTCAAACACAGATTGGCGACCTTGGCGGATTTCAAGCAGGAACTACTGCGCCAACGAAGACCAATCTTCTTTGGATAGATACTGGTAACAACAATCTTTTGAAATATTATAATGGTAGTGCTTGGGTTCCTATTAGTGCTGCTTGGGGGTAAGGAGGGAATTAAATGGCTTTAAATGCTGGACAACAGTGTTTAGCACAGGATTTTATAGATTTTAAAGCCCGTGTTAAAGCTGAAATGCAAAGAAGAAGTTATACTGGTTCCTTAGTTTCTTACGCTGGCACTTCGTATGATTATTCCACACCACCAGCCATTGGTGGTCAAATAAAGATTGAACACATCAACAAAATAGTTGTACCTATGAACGCCGTAAATTCTACTGGCATGAAGTCTCAAGTGGTTGGAGACCAAGCAGACGCCATGGATGGCATGAATACTATCTTAACTAATTATGAGAAATTCCCATTATACGGTTCTGGTACAGATTGCGCTTCAAGCTGTTCTGGTCTTTGTAGCAACACTTGCGGAAATACTTGTTCCGGTTGTGGTTATGTCTGTGGCGTAGGGTGCTCTGGTGGATGTTCTGGTGGATGTTCTGGTGGATGTTCTGGTGGATGTAGCGGCACTTGTTCTGGTGGTTGTGGCGATGGTTGTACTGCCGCCTGTGGTTCTTGCAATGGGTGCTCCACTAATTGCTGGGGTGGCTGTGACGCAAATTGTTGGGGTGTTAATTCTACTGGCAAAGGCAATGGTTCTTGGGTGAAGTGAGGTAATTATGTTAGAAAGCTTATCTTATTTTGAAATAATTAGCTGTTATCCGAACTGCGAACCATTGTCTAAAGAAACACTTGGCGAAGCATTTAGGGAAAAAGATTTTACTTTAGATTTAGCTATATATTGGCTTGGCAAGATACCGTTTACTGGAATTGATTTGACTTTCGATAAGATACACGAATATTGCAAAGATATTGCAGATAAAATTTGTGATATATTTGATGTCGATAAGAAATATAAAAACATAATTTTATATGGTATTTTCCCTAAGAATTATAATCCTCCGACAGACAACGAATGGAATATTCTGTTTGAAGAATTAGAGGATATTCAAGAGATAGAAATAGAAAAGAAAACTTCACTTTGGTATATACAACAAATGGTGTATTATTATCTTATTAGCTTGTATTCTAACAATGTGCTTTATTATTATAAAATAAAGCCGTTGCTGAAAACACTAAAAGATGGTAGAAGTGACTATGAAGAATGGATAACTGAAATGGCGAAGTATTTTTAAGGAGTTATGGAGTTATGGATAAAAAGATTTCCGTTATAATTGCGCATGATGAAGCAGCGTACATTGAAAGACTTTATTTTGAATATCAGGCTACTTTAAGTATTCTTAGATATTTAACATCTCAAGATGGTATTAAAGAAGAATATATTGATAGGTATACAAAAGACCATAATGAAAAATTTACGGCTTTTGAAATTGCCAAACAAGAGGTTCTTGACAAATATCTACCAGAAGGGATGGGAAAGTATAATTATTTCATTGACTTTGATAGAGCAAGAATAGATTATACTGAACAATAATGGAAAAAAGAATAGATAAAAATTATATAGACCTTATTTCAGAAATGTATTATGACAAGGATATGTTTCTGAAACCCACTGAAAGTCTTACAAGAAATGTTACTTTTCAAGTTACCGACTCATGCGACCTATGTTGCTCATATTGTCTAACCGGTGACACAGAAATCTTAATGTCTGATTTGACTACAAAACCAATAAAGGATGTTGTTGTTGGCGATAAAGTTCTTGGTGTTAAAGAATACCGTGATGGCGATACAAAAGAGAATTTGTACGAGGCTACTGTTTTAAACACGTTTGAAAGAGAAGCAGAAACACTAAACATTACTTGTCAAAATGGCAACAGCATTAATATAACATCTAATCATAAAATTCTTAATAGAAGAAATAATTGGGATAACCGTTATGATTGGAAAGAAGCTGGAAAATTAAAACCTGGACAAGATATGTTTTATACAAAAATCGTAAATCCAGTGGAAGAATATACCCCTCCTATTTTTGACGACAATTATAAAATTGGTTATGTCGTTGGTATGTTTAAGGGCGACGGAAGTGTAAAAAAATATTTATATACACGTCCAGAAGGAACATATTATACTTATAAAATAAGATTGGCTGTAAAAGATATGGAGATAATTTATAGAACAAAGAATTATCTTGATTATCTTGGAATAGAAACTTATACGAAAAAGTTTCTTGTATCAAAAAAATATAACATATATAATGATGCAATATTTGCGAATACTCAAAAAGTATATAATCAAATAAACAAACTATACGATGATAATTTTTTAAAAAATACAGCTACCTCTTATTATCAGGGATTTCTTGCTGGAATATATGACGCAGAAGGCAGTTTAAAAAGCGGAAATGGTTATTGTATTAGAATAACAAATACAGACCCGGATATTATTAAAGAAATAGAAAATGGCCTAAAAAGACTTGAAATAAATTATGTCGTTGAAAATGCGGGTCGCACTATTAATAAAGAACACAAATGGACTATTAGAATAGCGGATAAAGATAATGTTGATATGAAATTCAAGTTTTTAAAATCAGTAGAAAATGCTATTCAAAGAAAATCCTATTATGAATTAAAAAATAGGCGTTCTGTATATAGAACAAAAGTCGCCAATATACAAAAAAACAAGAATATTACAAAAGTATATAATATTGAAACAACAACAAGAACATATGTTGCTAATGGGTTTATTGTTCATAATTGCTACGAAGTAAACAAGGGCAAAAGGTTTATGTCTAAAGAAACAGCTAAAAAAGCGGTAGACCTTTTGTTTAAAATGTACTACGATGACAATGGTGAATTTATAAACAAAAAGACAAGAGCTGTTATTTTAGACTTTATTGGTGGCGAACCACTTCTTGCCATTGACATTATAGACTATACTTGTACTTATTTTGTTCATAAATGTCTTGAATTAAATCATCCATGGCTTTATACATGGCGAGCCACAATGACCACCAATGGAACACATTATTTTGATAATAGAGTTCAAGCTTTTTTGAAAAAGTTTGGCGATAATGTTAGTTTTTCCGTAACAATTGATGGCCCAAAAGAAGCGCATGATTCTTGTAGAATCCATCCTAATGGTAAAGGTAGCTTTGATGAAGCCTATGCTGCGTTAAAACATTATAATGCAAATTATAGACAGGAACTTGGTACAAAAGTAACAATAGCACCCGGAAATCTTAAAGACATAAATAAAATTATAGATTTCTTTATAAATGAGGGCATGAAAGTTATTCATGCCAACTGTGTTTATGAAGAAGTTTGGACTATTGAACAAGCGCAGATTTTTTATAAAGAACTTAAAATAATGGCCGATAAACTGCTTGAAAGAAATGATGACACTACTGTGTCGTTGTTTGTAGAAAGACAATTTGTTCCACTTCCAGAAACAGAAAACAAATCTTGGTGTGGTGGCGGTGGTAGAATGTTGGCTTTTGACCCAGCAGGCAAAGCATATCCATGTCTTAGATACATGGAGTCTTCTCTGGGCAAAGATAGAGAGCCGTTAATTATTGGCAGTGTTGACGGTTTATTTACTAATAAATATGAAAAAGAAATTAAACAAATGCTTGATTCAATCAACAGAAGAACAGAATCAGACGACGAGTGCTACAATTGCCCGATAGCTTCTGGTTGTTCTTATTGTATCGCCTACAATTATCAGTTAGGTGGATTGCCCATTAGACGCAATAAAAACATTTGTTGGATGCATAAAGCAAGGGCATTGGCAAATGTTTATTATTGGAACAAATGGTATAAGCTTAACGGTATAAAATCTAAATTTTATATGTATCTTCCAAAAGAAGATGCTTTAAAAATTGTAGACGAAAACGAATATAATATGTTGGTTGAACTTAGCAAGTGATAGGAGGTAATTATATGGCTACTGAATATCGTATAAATATGAATAGATATAACGGTACGGATTATGATATTATGTACCCTAAAACCCTTACAGAGCAGGTAATTAATGGTCAAAGACAGATTGTTATTAGTACGGTTTCTTTGTCTACTACTTGGTCTGGCGATGGGCCTTATACACAGGTTGTTACTGTTGATGGTGCTGACGCTAAAAGTAAAGTTGACCTTCAGCCAGATTCCACAATTATTGAAAGCCTTTCTGAAGATGGCGTAACTGCTATCTACATCGTTAATGACAGTGGCACACTTACTGCTGTTGCGACTGGTGCTGCCCCCACTACTGCTTTGAATATTCAGTGTAGCATCGAGGAGGTTGTCGAGTACACCCCCCCCCGTCAGTAGTGTTTTGGATGACAATAGTTGGTCTACTATTAAATGGGTAAGCAATCACAATTTAGGTTCTAATTACTGGTCTGTCGGCGCTACCAAGAAAATTGTGATGAATGGTAAAGTTAGTGATGGTTTGACTTTAACTAACTTTGAAACTTACGTATATATACTTGGATTTAACCACAACGAAACGCTTGAAGGTTCTGGCATTGTATTTGGCGGATTTAAGACAGCTCAAACTGGCGGCACCGACATTTGTTTGGTTGATGATGGTTATCCAAAAAACTATACAAGTGGAACATGGTTCAATATGAACAATACATTTACAAATACTGGTGGCTGGGAAGCGAGCCTTATGCGTAAAAATATTATGCCGCTGATAAAGGACGCGTTCCCTGCAGACCTTCAAGCAGTTATCAAGCCAAGCATTATATTTACAACGCAGGGCGCTGGGGACGGTGCTTGTACCGCAACGACAGATGATGTGTTCCTACTTGCGGAATATGAAATATTCGGGACACACAAATGGGCTTCAACGCAAGAGTCTACCTATCTCAAGCAGTATGCTTACTACTCTGCTGGAAACAGCAAAGTAAAGTACAAGCATAATGCTACAAGTTCTGCTGCCAATTGGTGGGAGCGTTCTTCCCGTTCCGATTCCGTCAACCCCACCAGTTTTTGTCTGGTATTCTCTGGCGGCACCAGCAGCTATATCAGCGCCAACCTTTCAAATGGTGTTTCCCCATGCTTCAAAGTATAATCAAATAGCACAAATAACAAAAACAAAATAAATAAATAAATAATATAACAAATGGAGTTAAATATGAGTAAAATTATAGGAAGAGCAATTGTGATAACAGGGGGGGGGGCAAAGCTGTCCCCTCCGCTTCCACAACTGCACAATCTGGTGTAACATATACTGATGGACTTTCTGGATTAGAACCGTCAGATATTTCTTTAATTGCACAGACGATTTCAAACAATAGTCAGATTACAAACACAACGATGGCTGTTTATTATGACTATAAGAAAATTCATCGTAAGATTAGTATAGCTGACCAAGTAACTATTCCATTAAATGGTACTGATTATGCTTTTGATGTAATTGGTTTTAACCATGATGATATAGCCAGTGGATATTATTATGATACTAATACAGTGTCTACTCAGGCAATAGCAGAGTCGAATACGTCAGCAGGCAAAGCAGGTATCACATTCCAAATGCACGACTGTTTTGCGACGACCTATGTGATGAACAGTTCTCACACCAACAGCGGCGGCTGGAAGAGCAGCGTTATGCGCACTTCGACGATGGCTACTATGAAGGGGTATCTGCCCACAGCGTGGCAGACGGCCATCAAGCCGGTCAACAAAGCTTCCGGTACTGGCGGCGGTTCTTCAAGCGGTACGGAGACGGCCTCCGACAGCTGCTTCCTGCTGGCCGAAATCGAAATCTTCGGTTCTACCATCTACTCCGTTTCTGGAGAAGGAACGCAGTACGCCTATTACAAGGCGGGCAACTCGAGGGTGAAGAACAGAAGTGGCACCGCTTACGGCTGGTGGGAGCGTTCCCCTCGTTCTGGCTCCAGCAATACTTTCTGTATGGCCTTCAGCGGCGGCAGCGCCAACGGTGACGGCGCCGCCTACAGTCGTGGCGTCGCTTTCGGCTTCTGCGTCTAAATTTTTATTCATATTAAACTAAAAACAAATATTTAAAATGATAATTTTATAAGGTCAAATGGCCATTTGGGGGCTATTTTAGAATAATCGGAGTTTACGGATTACTATAATAAAATAAAGGAGGTAGCCCCTGTGGATGACATGATTTCACGTGCGGAACATACCGAGTTTGTTAAACGCATGGAAGAAGAAAACAAAAGACAAAATAAACGTCTTGATACGATGGAAGAAAATATTGAGACATTTAGGGCAATAGCAAGTAGCGTTGATAAACTTGCCGACAATATGAAAAGCATGACGGAAGAACTAACAAAACAGGGTAAAAGAATAGAAAAAATAGAGCAAAAACCTGGTGATAATTGGAATACTATTGTAAAATCTATTCTTACTAATTTTGGGTCAACAATTGCTGCTTTAATTATTGGCGCTTTAATATTGTCTAATACTATCAAGTAAAGGAGCTGTAATTATGGAAGAATTTGTAACTTGGAACACCCTTGGCACTTATGCCGGTTGTGCTATGATGGTAACTTTGATTACCCAGTTCGTTAAGCAGTTTAAATTCATGGAAAAGGTGAATAATCAGATTATTTCTTATTTTGTTGCCGTTTTGCTTTTGCTTGGTTCCCTGTGCTTTAGTCACTCTGGCGAAGTAGTAAATCCCGAAACTGTAATCCTTTGCTTTGTGAACGCTGTTACTATTGCCCTTGGTTCTAATGGTATTTATGATGGCGTAACAACTGGTCTTGAAAAGATTAAAAAGGAAGACGATGTCGTTTATATTCATGAGGAGGAAAAATAATGGCGAAAAAAATTTATCTTTCGCCAGAACGTCGTCCTAACCCGCATGGCCCCTATTGGGGCTATCCGGGCGTGTATGAACACGATGTCTGTTGCGAAATTGCCGAATATTGTAAAGAAGCACTTGTTCGCTGCGGATTTGAGGTAAAAATTGCCAGCCCAGACGACAACATGGAAAAGCGTGTAGCAGAAGGTGTTACTTGGGGCGCAAATTATTATATGCCCATTCATACAAATGCTGCTACGGCTAAGCCCATTGAAGGAACAGCACAAGGTCCGACTGTACTTAGGTACGGCAACGAAGGCGGAGTTTCTGATAGAGCTTGTAAAATAATCTATAATCAACTTATGGCAATTTACCCCCGTAAAACAAGACGTGGTGTATATGCCCAGAATAATTTCTATGAAATTAGAATGACCCCTATGCTGTCTGTTTATCCTGAACTTGCGTTTCATGATAATGGCGAAGACGCTAAATGGTTAGTTGAAAATAAAAAGGAAATAGCTATTGCGCTTTGCAAGGGTGTCTGCCAGTGGTTTGGCGTAGATTATGTAGAAGAGCCAGTGACCAACCCAGATACTGGCGCTGTTACTGAACCAACCGTTCCAAAATCAGAATATGACAAAGCTGTTGCCGAAAGCAAGGCATGGGAACAAAAATATAATATACTTAATTCTAAATATGTAAAAGTTGTTGATAAAATTGAAGAATTAAATGAAATAATCAAATAATGTAATTGGAGGTGAGAACTATGAGAAGGGGTACTACACCAACTCTAACTTTTACACTTCCGTTTAGTACCAAAGACATGGATGCATTGAATCTTGCTTTTTCACAAAAGGACAATCGTGGTCGTGATATTCTTGTTCTTCAAAAAACACTAAAAGATGTTAAGCTTGATGAATATACAGTAACCACGACCTTGACTGAAGAAGAAACCCTTAAACTTTCCGAAAAGCATGGAATGTTAGAAATTCAAATGCGTTGTGGGTTTGGTAGTGCTAAACTTACTTCTAATATTATCGAAGTAGAAGTAGAGAGAATATTAAAGGATGGTGTCATATGAGTGATTGCAAAGGAATGACGTTTAACATGACCTTTGACCAAGTTGTTCGTATTGACACTGGCAAAGGCGTTATTGAACAACTTCAAGACGATGTAAAAGAATTACAAGAAGAAGTCGATAAACTTAACACAGAGGTCACGGAAAATACAGAAAAACTTAGCGGGATTGAAGATGGGGCCGAACGAAATACAATTACGGAAATCAAGGTCAATGGCAAAGTTGTTGAACCAGTTGACCGTGTTATTGATATTCCTATCGGTTCTGGCGCTGACATTCCGAAATTAGACGATGCTGTGGATAACGGAGTTGGCTATGATAATAACGAAAATATTGTAGTTAAAAACCTTGAAGTTGATAGACTTATTCAAGATGGGGTTAGCGAACTGGTGTTAAATGGCGGAAACGCAGTTTAACACCGTCACTGCTTCTTGAAATATAAATGCATTTATATTATAAGGAGGAGTCAGTATATGGCTGATAAAACTTTAAATGTCCGCATACAGTTGCGGCATGACCTTGAAGCAAACTGGCTTGCAGTAGGGGACACCCTTGTTCCCCTTGCTGGTGAAGCCTGTGTCACCATGGACGGCGAAAATAAAGGTCGTTTTAAGATTGGTGATGGAACTTCTACATGGAATCAACTGGATTATGTTGGTGGCGATAGTGAAATTCTTGCTAAGGCCGTAATGTTTGATAGCGACATGGTATTTACCGAGCAGTTTGGTCGTTATACGCCCACTGGTGGTAAGGTTACTATCCCATCTAATGGCAAGAGTCTTTATTCCGTTCTGATGGATGCTTATTCTCAGGACAAGAATCCTTCCGTTACCCAGCCTACTGTTGGCATCACCAGTTCTACTGCTAAAGCGTATGAGGTCGGTACTTCTGTAACGCCTGCTTATTCTGGTACTTTTAATGCTGGTAAGTACGAGTATGATTCTTCTACTGGTGTTACTGCTACTGCGTGGAAGGCGACCAACAATGTTACCGAAGAAGAGAAAACTACTCAGAATGGCACCTTTGCTGCTTATGTAGTACCAGATGGTGCTAATTATAAGATTACTATTGCTGGTACTTATAGCGACGGCACTGTGCCCAAGACCGCTCTTGGACAGGACTATGCTGATGGACAGATTAAGGGTGCTACTAAGACCGCCACTTCTGGTACTATTACCGGTTATCGTAACAGCTTCTATGGCACTACCACTGACAAGTCCAAAGTTACTGACAGCGCCATTGTTCGTGGACTGGCCCAGAAATCCGGTAAAGCGCTTGCTAACGGAAATACTTTTACCGTAAATATTCCTGTTGGCGCTCAGCGTGTTATCATTGCTTACCCTGCCACTCTTAGAGATGTAACCTCCATTAAGGATGTTAATGGTCTGAACGCAGACATTACTTCTGCCTTCGTACAGTCTACTGTTTCTGTTGAGGGCGCTGCTGGATATACCGCCATTGACTATAAGGTTTATACACAGGATTACGCGACGGCCAATGATGCTGCCAACACTTATTCTGTAACTATTTAATGAAGGAAGGAGGATATAAATTATGGCTATTTCTAATCTGCCCAAACTTAATTTTAGTGTTCCTTTTGCGATGACCGCAGCCCTTCCTCTTGAGTACAATGCTTATTTTAGCACTCTTGCTGAAGCACAAGCTGCCGCCCAAACTGCTGAAGCCCCTGGTTCTACTAATACAGTTTATTATTTCGGTCAGAAGATTGTTGTTGTAACCGATTCTTCTGCCGACCTTTATATTATTCAGCCCGATAAAACTCTTAAAGAAGCTGGTTCCGTTCCAGTTGGCGATGGTAAGTCCATTACCGTTTCTGACGCTGGTGTAATTGGCATTGTTGGCTTTGATGCTGCCACCGCCAATCAGCAACCCAGAAAGAAGGCTGACGGCACTATCGAGTGGTATACTCCTGATACCTCTACTGTTGCTGGTCTGCAGGAAACTGTTGGTCAACACACCACTCAGATTGCTGCGCTTGAGGGCGATGTGACAACTATTAATGGACAAATCGAAACCATTAACAGTACGCTTGAAACCAAGGCCAATTCTGCTGATGTTTATACTAAGACTCAGACTGACGATAAGATTAAGGCCGCCATTTCTGCTGTCTACAAGCCCGCTGGTTCTGTTGCGTTTGCTAATCTTCCTGAGCCTTCTGCGGATGTTCTTGGCAATGTTTATAATGTAACCGATAAGTTCACTACTAACGATAAGTTTGTAGAGGGTGCTGGCAAGAAGTATCCTGCTGGTACTAATGTAGCTATCGTAATGCCCGAAGCAGACACCTATAAATATGATGTGCTTTCTGGCGACATTGACCTTAGTGATTATCTGACTTCTGAACAGATTGCTGAAACCTACGCTACTAAAGACAGTCTGACTACTGGTCTTGCCGGTAAGGTAGACAAGGTTGAGGGTTCTCGCCTGATGACCAATGCGGAGGGCACCAAGCTTGCTGGCATTGCAGAGGACGCACAGGTCAACGTAATTGACAAGGTTTCTACTGAATTTACCATTGGTGAAGGCAAAGAACTTCAGGTTGCCGCTATTGAAATGGGCAAGGTTACTGGTCTTGCTGATGCCCTTAACAATAAAGTTGATAAGGAAGATGGCAAGGCTCTTTCCACTAATGACTTTACGGACACTTTGCTTAATAAGCTTAACGCTATTGCTGATGGTGCCCAGGTTAATGCAATTGATTCTGTTAGCGAAGAGTTTGAGCTTTCTGCCGAAAAGAAGCTTTCTATTGCTTCCGTGGCAATGGATAAAGTTACTGGTCTTCAGACCGTTCTTGACAACAAGCTTGAGCAGGTAAAAGTTGCCGGTACCGCGCTTACCATCACTGACAAATCCGTTGATATTCCCGCTGCTACTGCGACGCTTCTTGGTCTTGTCAAAGTTGATGATGTAACCATTGGCTCTACTGATGGAGTTATCGCTGTTAAGGCTGTTAGCACTGACCTGTTCCAACAGGGTACCGACACCCTTATTTGGAATGGCGGCACCGCCCAAGGTTAATATAATTTAATAATATATGGGTGATAGCTTTATAACTATCACCCATTTTCCTTTAGAAAGGATGATTTTAATGGCTACCAAAGATTTAAAAGCTCGTCTTAAACTTAAATATGACCTTTATGCTAATTGGATTACTAATGACCCCGTATTGCTTGCTGGTGAAGCCGCTATTGCGGTAGTTCCTGCCGATACTGGCGCTGTTGTTCAGGAGCCTTGTACTCTTATCAAGATTGGTGACGGTACCAAGAAATTCAGTCAACTTCCTTTTGTAAGTGGCATTGCTGCTGATGTATATGGTTGGGCAAAAGCCGAAACCAAACCCACCTATACTGCTGAAGAAATTTCTGGTCTTGATGCCTATATCGGCGGCAAAGTACAGGACACTAACACCACCTATAAGATTGAGGTAGATTCCACTAATCCTCGTAAATTCCAGCTTTATAAGCATGAACTGTCTGATACCGCTGGTACTTGGACTGCTGTTGGTGCTGCTATTACTATCCCTGAAAGCACTCTTGAAACTGGCGTTACTGATGGTACCGTTAAATTTAATGGCACTGAAGTGGCCGTTGCTGGATTGAAAAGCGCCGCTTATGCAACAGTAGACGGTCTTAATAATACCGCCAAGGGTTATGCTAATGAAGTTCTTGGCAAAGACACTGATGCTTCCACCGAAGCAACTGTATATGGCGCTAAGAAGGGTGCCGCCGAAGCTCTTGCTGAAGCCCAGAAGAAAGTAGCTTCTGTTGGTGCCACTGCCAATGGCGGCGTTGAAATCGGCGGCATTGCTACCGCTCCTACTGTTGGCATTAAGCTTGACCCCGCTGCCGGTAATGCTGCCACTCTTTCTGCTGCTGGTTTGAAAGTAACTGTTCCAGCCGCTGCTGAATATACCATTGCTAAAAAGACAGATTCTGGTGACTTTGCCGCTGTTTATCAGCTTACCAAGGATGGCACTCCTGTTGGCGTAGACATCAATATCCCCAAGGACATGGTTGTTGAATCCGGTGCTGTTGTCAAGAATCCTGCTGGTCAAACTGCTGGCACTTATATTGTTCTTACTCTTGCCAATGCCACCAGCGACAAGCTGTATATCAATGTTGATGACCTGATTGAGTATGTAACTGGCGGTACCGCAACTGACGGAATTATCACCACCACTGTTAGTGATGATTTTGTATTGACCGCTACTATTAACGATGGTACTATCACTAAAACAAAACTCGTTGAAGCTGTTCAGACCTCTTTGGGTAAGGCAGACAGCGCTCTTCAGAAAGCGGACATCAAGACTGGTACTGCCAATGGTAATATCTCTGTTGGTGGTGCGGATGTAGCAGTCAAGGGTCTTCAAGACGCTGCCTACGCAACCGTTGCTTCTCTTAATACTACCGCCAAAGGCTATGCTGACGCTGTTCTTGGCACAACTGCCGATACCGCAGACAAGAATACCGTTTATGGTGCTAAAGCTGGCATTGCTGCGCTTCAGACCGAAGTTGCTAAGAAGATTGACGCAACTTCTGTTAGTGCAATTGGTAAATCTGGTAACGTAAATGACCTTGTCCAGACCGATGGTGACTACATTGTATTTGACTGTGGCGATTCTGCTAATATGGTTGGCGCTCTATAATAAATAAAATTGTAATTTTATATTGGGTGTCCACTTAATTGTGGGCACCCTTATTATAAGATAGGAGGCTGCTTATGGCGACAAAGACATTAAAATCACGTATTAAAATGAAGCGTGACACAAGCGCCAACTGGACTAAAAACGACCCGGTATTGCTTAATGGTGAAATTATTATTGTAGATACCGATGCTGGTGAAACCAGATATAAGATTGGTGATGGGACTAAGAAATATTCGCAGCTTCCATTCCAAGACGAAGCTGTTAGAAATTTAATTAATGGCAAGCTTGACAAAACTGCTACTGCTGTTGATTCTTCTAAACTGAATGGTCAAGAAGCTTCTTATTATGCTGTTGATGCAAACGTTGTTCATAAAACTGGCGACGAAACTATTGCTGGCGCAAAAACTTTTAGCAGCAAAATCAATGGTACTTCTGGTGCAACAATTAAATCTGGCGGTGATGCCGTATTAAATGTAGAAACCGTTTCTACTACAACTGACTATGCCCATCTCTATGCTTCTGGTGGTTCAAATAGTAAAAGACCACTTATACTAAACGCAGCGTCGGATGGCTCTGGCCCCGTTGGCATCGGTGTTGCTCAGCCAACTGAAAAGCTTGAAGTTGATGGCAATATTAAGGCAACAAAGTTTATGGGGACTGCTGATTTGTCTGGTACACCGACAGCCCCAACCGCTGCTGTAGGAACAAATAATACACAAATTGCAACTACTGCTTTTGTGAAGACAGCTATGTCCTCTATAAGCTCTTTAGATATAAATTTAAATGCAAATCAACCAAGTGGTCAATCTGCTGGTGATTTTTGGTATCAAATAACTACCGCTTAATGGAGGTGGAAAACTATGTATATTACTTCTGATTGTAAATTCTTTGACAAGGCCACTGCTGCTGGCGAAAGCAATCATGTGATTGTTAATGGAAATAAGGGTTCTATGATTATTGTAGAAGTTACCGGCGGTACTGGTTGTGAAATTGCCATTCAAGGCAGAATTTTGCCAGGTGTAGGCGAATGGCACAACATTGCGCTTATCAATATGTCCACCTTAGAAGTGGCTAAAACTTTGACTGCTAATGGTATCTATTCTGGCGATGTAAATGGTCTTTGCGACATTAGAGCGAATATGACTACTTATGGCTCTGGTGAAGTGACTGTTTATGGTAAAGTTGGCTACGAATATGGTGCTTAAATATATAGAAAGGGTGAAATAAAATGGCACAGGATATTATTGCAAGAGGGCTTGCCATTGAAGCTCTTTCTGGTGGCGGTGGTGGCGGTGACCACCCTGTAACTTCTGTAAACGGCAAAACTGGTGCTGTTACTTTGACCGCTACCGATGTAAATGCCCTTCCGAATACAACTTTTATCCCCACTAAAACAAGCGACCTTACTAATGACAATAACTTTGCTACCAACGACTATGTAAATAGCGTAGCTGGCGAGATTGAAACATTAGTAATTCCGTTAATCGAAAGCGCAGAAACAGCAGGAACATATTCCACAACCATTCAGTATGCTGAAATTAAACAAGCATATGATGATGGTAGACCTCTTGTTGTAACTGTTGACACAGATGCAAAACTTCCACTTATGAACGCAGAATTTTCTGGTGAAGATGCTGGTTTTACTTTTGGATATACACAAGTAAAACTTGACGGCGAATCCATTGTCACAAGAAGTATTCATTATCTTCACAGTAATTCAACTGACGAATGGGCCGACTCTGACACGGAAAGTTCTCCTTTGACCCTTAATGGCGGTGTTATGGATGGCAACATCAATATGGCTACTCACAACATAATTAATGCTGGAAAAATTCATATTGATGGTCAAGCACCATTATTTTTAGGGTCTACAATTGAACAATCTGGAACTGCTGGTACAAGACTTACTGGTACTACCGCTGGCGAAGCAGCCTTTGTTAAAGCAGATACTCAAGCCACATATGTTCCAGTATACGTAGGTGACCCAACTACTGATAGCCACGCCGCTAATAGAAAATATGTGTCTAATAATTGTCTTTCTTTAACTGGTGGTACAGTTCTTGGAGAAGTAGTGGTAAAACCAAGTGGCTCTACCGGTATAGGTTTTAACAGCAATGGCGTTGGCTCAACAATTTTTTCTGGTGATGGCGTAGACAGTTTAAATATAGCTCTTGTCAGCAAAACTGAAACACAGCCAGCAACTATGCAGCTTGTTGATGGCACTGGCGGAAACGTAAAGATAAGTGGTGTAGCAACACCTACGCAGAACACTGAAGCTGTTAATAAACAATATGTTGATGGGAAAGTTTCTGGTGTATTTGCCTATGATGAAGCCACGCAAACATTAACTATCACTGTGTGAGGTGAACAATATGCCTTTTGTTTTTAATGGTAACACCCCACAATCTATTATTTATAACGGCAAAACAGTAAAAAAGCTTGTTTATAACAATATAGAAGTCTGGACAAGAACACCAGTTCCAGAAACGTGGAAACTTAATGAAAATTTAAGTAATACTGTTCATGATACTTGTAGTTATGACTGTGATTTCAGGTCTGACGGAATCGTTTTTAACAATTTGTCAGTAACTGTTTCTGGACAGCAGTTTTATCTAAAATATGATGATATAACAACATGCGACATTAATGGTAACGCTTGGACAGCAGAAGAATACCAAACATTATATTTTCCAGACGCTCCAACCGGCGAACTTAGGGCTTGGCTTATTGCAAATGGCACTAAGCAATAAAAAAAATAAAATGGTGAAGCATTTTGCTTCACCATTTTTTACGTCTTAATAATTCGTAATGTTATTAATATAGCTATCTGTGTTATAGCATTCTGTTTTTGTAGCACCGCATTTATAACATCTATATGTGGTACCCGCTGTCGATACAGATTCTGGGCACCATTGATGAACACACATATTGTTGACCTGTTCATTATCAACACAACTACATTTTTCTGTCCATGGACTGTTCACTCTTTTACATCTTGGGCAAAGCCAACCTTCTAACATATTTTATACCTCTCTATCTGTACTACCAAATCCGCCCATACCACGGTCAGTATCGTCAAGTTCACCTACGACTTCCATATTGGTTTCATAAACCGGAAGAATAATAAGCTGCGCTATACGGTCACCATTTTTTACAATACGAACCTCGTTGCTATCATTATAAAGCGGAACCATAACTTCGTTCCTAAAAGATGCGTCTACAACACCCACACAGTTAGCAGGACGTAAACCCTGCTTTGTAGAAAGACCACTTCTGGCGAAAATACCTCCAAAATATCCTTCTGGAATAGCCATGGCAAATCCAGTACCAATCATTACGGTTTTTCCGACAGGAATTTCTACATTGCCTGTGTCGATACAGGCAGATAAATCCCACCCAGCGTCGTAAGCATAAGCCTTCTTAGGAATTACAGCATTTTCTTTTAGTTTCTTAATTTTTATATTTTCCATAATCAATTTCGCAATCCAGTATATTAATATTTTCCACAGGGGAAGAATTCTGTACACTTACCGTTACGATATTCACACAACGGCACTAAAAACTCTTTAAACTCTGGGTTAGTCTTTAGAACTTCTTCTACAATCATATTCATTACTTTTCTTGTAGTTGGGTCTGCTTGCGCACAAAGTCGCTTGTGTGCCATATAAATTAGCTCCTGCGCATTTACAGACATTATATGACTAACCATAGCATCTTGTCTTGCTTCGTTTCTGTCGTAATAATCCTGTCTATCGTTGCGCTGTGACTGTACATAGTGATTTGTACCCATGTGATGGCGCACGAAATGAACTGACGAGAAGTATGGGACTGTCATACGAATTCCAAACCATAGTTCCCTAATAGGGCTATGTTCAGCAGCAAGAATTTTCTTTTTCCATTCTTCTGTCGGCATTTGCGCAGTTCTTTTACCGATTGTATTCAGCGTACAGGTTTTGCACCACAGCCAATCTTCTTCGGTTGGGTGCTTTAGAATTTCCACAGTGATTTCATTAGACATTTTTAGCGTTTTCTCCAAAACTTTAACTGTTTGTTGAATTGCCTTGTCCGTGGACACAGAATTTATAAATTCAGTCGGTTTTATGACACGATATTCGATTTGTGGCATAGGTCGTTTTTCTGTACCGATTTCGTGAACCTTAGCAAAGTATTCTTTAAGTCTTGTAGCGTCAACAGTGACATTTCCATTAGAAAAATCACTTACACAGACCATTTGAACAGTATTATTATCCATTATAAACTCCGTTTGATAAAATAAGTATTTTATTGGGTTTTTCGACCTCTATTTTTTCATGATTTTCATGAAAATTTGAATGGTCAAAATTATTACATTTTGTAACTATTTTGCATATTTTTGATTATTTTGTAACCAATTTGTAACTTTGGCATTTTTGGACGATTTTTGCGAATTTTTATGTATTTTCCTTAAAAAATAACCCACAATGGCAAAATCCCTCATCTTGTTGCCTGAATTCTGCACACATACACTTTGTGTCTTTACTTTTTTCAAGCTTACAAGGACAATAGCCGTCATTTTTATCCAGTTTGTCTAAGATTTCATCAACAAGCTGCTTATCTGAATTATATGTAATTTTTAACATATTACCTCTGCATACTGATTGTTGCTGGCAAGATTTATTCCAAGAATTTCATCATAATGTTCTTTTTGATTTGGCACATATCTTCCAAATTTCACGATTATGTTCCCGAACTTTATCATTTTGTCGATTTGTTCTTGAATTTCTTGTTTATCATATCCTGTATAAATAACAAAAACATCATGAACATTATTATGTCTAAAATAATTTATCAATTCGTAAATTTCATCAAATTGTTTGAATGGTTCAAGACCGCCAATAACAATAGCTTTACTTATATTGTTTGATGTATAAGCTTTAAACAAGGAAGAATATGCAAATTCTTTTATTGGAATATTTGCTATGTTATTATTTTGACAAACAGTTTTGGAAAATCCTCCGTCATGACAACATTTCCAGTCGCAATACGAAGAAATAAGAAACATAGATGGAAGACGATAGTTTATAAAGTCTTCCATCACAATTCCTTTAAGTTTAATAGAATTACATGATTGCATCATTATTTAGTACATTATACCATTTTCTACAATTAAATTCTTTCTTTCTAATCTTTTGATAGCCGCTAACAGGCACATAGAAGCCTACGACACGAGCATATTTATCTGCTTCTGGCTTGCCACAAATAGGGCAATTTTTGGTTCCAATAAATGCGTGTTTATCTTCACACGCTGAAATCTTGGTAGTAAATGCGAAATAAATTACACCTTTTGAAGCAACATAGTTCAACATTTCCCATGCTACATCACGATTAGGGAATCTATTTTCAATGTCTATATGCGCAATGCACCCTCCGCCACATTTCTTATCAAACAAGTTACCAAGACGGCACTTTTCTTGAATAGTACATTTTTCCGTAAGCGGAATCCATTGATTACTATAAATAAAATATTTGTTATTTTCATATATCAAGTTATCTGCCTGGCAAATTACACCAGCGCAATTCTCCGCAGGAATCATCTCTATATTAAATGTAAAATCACATTCAAAATGGTCTTTAACCTCGTTCATTGTATCAAGAATAGCGGTAGCAAACTCAACAGCGTCATCCGTATAGAACTTATTATCAAATTCGTCCGTCCCAATAAGTCCAAACATATCCATTACTTCATACATTCCAATTCCGCCAATCGTACAGAATTGTTTATCAAGTTCAACAGCGCCATCTTGATAGTTGGGAAGAAGCCCCTTTTCGATGTTCCGTTTTAGAATATGACGCATACTATAAAGTGCTTTACAGTCAAGCAGCGTTCTGTCACGAAGAATTTCAATATACTTTTTCTTGTTCAGCTTAGATTCATAAGCAATTCTAACAAGATTGATGGTGCTTACACGACAAGAACCAACGGACAGCGCTGTGCCACCAATGGAATTAATAAACGCATCAAGTTTTGTGGTTTCACTAAGAAGACGACAGCAATTAGACAGAATTCCCACATTATCACTAACGAAGAAATTACTATCAGACCACTTCATATTATGGTCAGAAGCCCAATGAGCAAATTCTTCATCACCAAATTTATTGTCTTTATAAAACAATGAAAATGTGAGAACTGGAAAGGTGAACATATTAGTGCTTCTTGTTTCACTAACGACCTCCATGAAAATCTTTTGAACCTTTACAAGTTCTTCAATCTGGTCAATAGCAAATGAACCGTCTGGGAATTCCATACCGCCAAACAATGCTTCAAGATATGGTCTGTCAAAAATAGAAACATTTGTAAAGGCACATTGGTCTATACGCATAAAGGGCTGATTAAGTCTATAAATAAACTTTTGGAAATTCTGACGCAAATAAGTATCTGGGTCTTTAAGGAAATATCCATTTTTCACATCATTCTTCCAAAAATAATATGCCCAAATAAGCACATTAGGCATACCACAAGCGCCACTTTGCCTATTAGAAAGAAAACTGACAAACTCAATTACATCATCAAAATATGTCGTAAGGTGCTTCGGGGGCTGATTATTATATCCTTTGATGAAAAACAAACCTTCGGTAGCAAGTCTTGTGAAATCTTGTGCCCAGCAATATGGAAAATATGAAGCGGTTGCGCTGTCATTAAGATAGAAACCTTTGCTAAACTCTTGTTCAAGCCACTGCTTGGCTGTTCTAAGACCCCATTTTTTCTTAATTTCCATAAAAATCTTATTAAGACCAAACAGCTTATCTTCACTTTTCCCTTTTTCGGTCATAAAAGAACGAATATCTTTGTGTCTTGCGTTAGCATTTGGGTCAATCGTAGCATCCGCAACGGTATCTTGACAAACAAATTTATTTAAAAATTCAGAAAAGTCAAGTTGACTTGGGTGAACACCATTCAGTAATTCAAAATCTTCACCATATTTCTTTCTAAGCTCATCAAGACATCTTTCAAAGTCCTTGGTTAATTGAAGTTCAATATTCATACTTACATCCTTTCATTTATCCATTTAGAAGAATCAACAAAATTCATTAAGTTACCATCAACTTCAAGCCAAGGTACATCTTTTAGCCCCATGGACAACATAACATCAACATCTTCAACAATACTGTAATCTATCTGGGCATCAGCAAGTTTCTTTTTTAGAATATTGCATTTTGGACAGCCAGTAGAGTATAAAATAACATTCAAATATTATTCCTCCACTTCAATATAATCAACACAGCCACAATTATTACAAACAAGTTTGATTGTTTTATTGTCAACTATGTAAAAATTAACATCATCAGAATCGCATAATACACAAGCTGCATCAAAGTCAAACAAATCACTTACAATCAATTTAAACCCCCATTTCTGTGTAAATTTTCTTTAGTGTAGTTGTATTATATCATACCCCAAAACATAAATCAATACCCTAAATGTTAAATAATTGTAAATTCTTAAAAATATTACACTAAATGTAAAATTATGGAAACAATGCTGATACTTGACAAGTGCCTTAATATATACTATAATCTAAGCAGTATCTATAATAATATTTTATATTTAATATTATTTTCTTTTAAGTAGGATAAAAGTT
>ERZ808274.50-NODE-50-length-64000-cov-27.533521_pt1 | contig 64000 bp, 91 predicted proteins | sample MGYA00521277_ERZ808274 | MGnify/ENA primary metagenome ERZ808274 (study PRJEB31516, sample SAMN03275597) | gut metagenome | biome: mammalia-associated habitat; material: feces | host: Papio cynocephalus | place: Kenya | collected 2012-07-28 ... | reverse complement strand
CCTCAAAAATTCTCCGGGGGATATTTTCAGGTAATGTTTTAGGGGTCTATCTGGTCAGCCGCCGTCGCAAAAAGCCTTTGCCTGGTGCCCTACAGGTGGAGCTCTACATTTCCTCCTATACATACTTTACTCCTTTCAAATGTTAGACGAACAGTACCGTATAGGCCTCTGAAACATTACCTGAAGTATCTCTAATCCTTTGAAAAGAAAGGAGTAACCATGCCGTGTTATATGTAAAAGATGACGGAACTATCCAGCTAACCCGTGGAGACACTGCTCGATTAGAGATTACTATCGAGAATAGTCTCGATGGGACTGAGTATCTTATGGATCCAGACGATATCTTGACCTTCACGATCAAGAAATCTGTCAAAGATAGCGAGTCTCTAGTCAAGAAAGAGTCTCGCGGCCACAATGCTTTCCACATTGAGCCTAAGGACACCACAGAGCTTTCTTTCAGAAAGTATTTCTATGATGTTCAGCTAACCCGAGCTAATGGCGATGTTTATACAGTAATTGTTCCCACAACTTTTGAAATTATGAAGGAGGTTACGTACTAATGAGCGAGAATGTTTTTGGCCAGTGTGCAACGCTCATTGGTCGCGCTGCTATTCAAGAAAGTTTGCTGGTAGTCCCTACGCCAACAGAAGACGACGTAGGTAAGGTATTGACTGCTGAAGAAGATAATGCTGTCAAATGGAAGGCACTACCTAAGTTGGAGGAATTCGGTGCTACAGATGCACTGACTGCTTTGACTGAAGTAGGATTCATCACCCCGGCTCAGCAGAACGGAATTTTCTATACCTCGCCAACTGGCGAAATCTATACTATTTAAGGAGGTCACACTATGAGTGAATACACCTTTAAGAATCTCAGTGAGATTGACACTGTAGAAGAGCCCGCCGATGGCACTACTATGATGGGCTTCCAAAACGGTACACCCATTCAGATGCCCATGAGCGCAGTCAAGAGTGGCGGCGTAGTTTTCGTCATCGACGATGATGACCCCGAGTACAGCACTACTGATACCGCTTATGGTAATAAGGTGAAGGAAGCACTGTTGAGTGGGAAGATGGTGTGGCGATACACATTTCAGCCCGCAACTACGGCGGCCAGTAATGATTTACGGGCTTATACGGGTGTTGGCGTCTTTTTTATCACCGAGGATACAAGCGGGCATATCTTGTCTCTGCATCTTAATAATGGGCTTTCTCTGGATTTCCGCATCACCGTCGACTAAGGAAGAATCAAAATGAGTCTTGACATTCATATCTATGGAGTCCATGCCCGTGATGACATGATCGCGGCTACTGCCAACAAGCTCGACCTCAACTCTGATCGTATCCATTACGACGATCGTCTTAACGGCGGCCTTATGATGTATACAGCAAAGAAAGCGTGGCTTGCTCCCATTTCTGAAAACATTACTCACCGAATCTGCTTGGCGGACGATGTGGAGGTTTGTGATGACTTTCTCGCCATCGCTGCTCAGATTGCCGAAGCCCATCCCAAGAGTATCATCTCGTTCTTCCCGTATGAATTCATGAGAAAGACTCCTGAGATAGAGGCTCTTGACACTCCTTATTTGAAGTGCCATATTCTCAGTGGATGCGCTATCATGATGCCAGTTGAATATATCGAGCCTTGCTTTGACTATGTCAAGGAGCGATTCAATGACGAATGTCTGGACGATTGGGGTATTCAGCAATGGGCCGAATCTGCTGGAATTGAGATACTAACCACGGTTCCCGCTCTAGTTCAGCACATCGGGGATACATCTATTGCCAATAAAGGATGCTTTATTCGTAGAACGGTCTATTACCAATCCAACCCAGTTGCTAATTGGTCGAGTAAGAAAGTCATGGAGTATCGACTCAAAGAATGGTTCTTCTCCAACCATGGAAAACCAAATCAAACGAAAGGGGTGCTAAGAGTTGTTTCCGAATGTTGAATACATCAAGACCCTTGTCAACGGACTGAAAGAGTTCGTCAATAGTAAGATCAAGTCGGTTCGGAAGGATATTGACGAGCTTCCTCAACTGGATTGGAATCAAAATGACCCGGCGGCGAAGGACTATGTGAAGAATCGAACGCATTGGACTGCTGTTGAGGAAGTCGGAGGGAACGGTGAAAGCGCGTTTATAGCGGGTTCCTGGGCATATAATAACCCATCTCTAGTCTTTTCGACTATAACTGGTCTTGGAAAGACCTATCACAATATTCCCTTACAGGAAAATGGAAAGTACATCGAAGCTGTAGTTGGCGATTATACGATATCGCATGACCGATACTTAGGGGGTATGTCTGTATCTCCTAATACTGCAACTGTCACTGACTTTAATTTCTTTTATAAAAAAGAGGTCTCCCACCCCATTCCGGATAGGTACATTCCAGATTGGGTTGCGGATAAAGATTCGATTCCCGACCCCCAGGTTCAAGCTAACTGGTACGAAAAAGACACAAAATCCAAAGCATATATCATAGGAAAACCGTATATTAAAACATACATTCATACTAGTGGTACACTTACTGAAAGTGGGTATGTAAACGTTCCAAACAGTGGTCACTGTACGTATATTAGGTGTGACTATAATTTTAAAGACCTACCGGCCATTGTTTATGTAGACGAACTCGAGGATAAGCCCCTTAGAATTGTCCTTTATGAGGACCGGTCATCGAATTCGGGTTATATTAAAGGTAACTATAAGATTCTAGATATATACTCGTCGATTACAGGATTAAAAATGACCGAAGAAGAGCTTCCATTGGAGAGAATGGTTCTTTTTGTATGTGTGAACGGCGGCATATACGAGTGCTTTTGCCTCAACCCACGCCCCAAAGACTACTTCGCCTCGACCGATGCGCTGCCTCAGCATGCCATGTCTGCTGATCCCACCGAGGACATGCAGATCGCGACGAAGAAGTATGTGGATGATAACACACTGGGACAAACCATCCAAAAGATCGAGAGCACCGACCAGTCCAACATGGTGTCTATCCGGAGCATCGACAGCGGTACCTATATCCTTTACGGGTATTTCAAACCGTATGTAGGCGCTGATTCAACGATGACCTTCTCAGCCAATCTTCTGGTGAATATTCTTAAGGGAGATACAGAAAGCCACGTCCAGGTGTTCTATCCTTACAACAACTGTGTCCAGTATCTGAAGATCACGGATAACTCTTATGAGCGTAAGGACACGTATCTTGGTAACCTTATGTCTAAGACCGATGATGTAATAATCAACTCTTCCACCGAGGGTTCTAGCAAGAAGTTCAAAATCACCGTAGACGATACTGGCGCTATCACTGCCACAGAGGTAACCGAGTAAGGAGGTACTCATATGGGCATCGAAGTTGTTGACAATCTTACCAGCACAAATTCTTACGCAGCCCTTTCAGCCAACCAAGGGCGTATCTTGCACAACATGATAACTAACGTAGCTACTGATTCCGATATCGATTCTATCTTTAGTTAATAGGAGGTATTTTCTATGAGCAAGTTTATCAAGCTGGAGAATCTGGCCCGTTTCTGGACCAATGTTAAGTCTTACATCGACAACGGCCTTGCTGGGAAGGCAGCTGCTGATCACACTCACGCTTATGCAGCCCTGTCTCATGCCCACGAGCAGTCCGACATCAACGGTCTGATTGAGGCTCTGGCTGGCAAGGCAGCTTCCAATCACACTCATTCCGAGTATGCAGCAGCTTCTCATACCCACAGCGACTATGCGCTGAAAAGCGATATTACTTCTGTTTACCGGTACAAGGGAAGCGTGACCAGTTATTCGGATCTTCCTACCAATGCCGAGGTTGGTGATGTCTACAACGTGGAAGGCGATAGTGGTCAGAACTATGCCTGGACTGGCACCGCATGGGATTCTCTCGGTGGTTCTATTCAGATCACCGTGGCTACCGATGACGAGATTGATGCCCTCTTTGCTTAAAGGAGGGTTTTTCAATGCCGCTCGTCGATTTAGCCGGCCTTAGCAGATTTCTGCAGAAACTGAAGGAGCAAGACTTCACAGTAACCGCTACAATTGGCAGTCTTACGTCCACCACTGCGACCATTGACAAGACTCTGTCTGAGATCGAGGCTGCGTACCAGGCCGGGAAGAACCTGTCATGTGTCGGTGTTCTTGCTGGAGACTTTGGTGCGTCTATCAAGCTAACAACAGTCCAACGTTTCACTTATAGCGGCTCATATGTATTCTCTGGCATGGGTATGATCTATACCGGTGAAGTACCGCAGTATGTTTCGCTCTTTCTTCATATTGCCAGCAATGGAGTAACCGTGGCCATTAACCCTTTGACGGTATCTGACCAGGCGTACACGGACATCGCTTTAACTGGCACTTGAATTCTGAATAAGCGTTACGATTCGTCTTTCAATGAAGTTGATGCTGACGGTCACGCAATATTCAAGTCTGGTAGAGTATCTCTTATTAGTGACCCGAGTATTGTACATCTTTTGATAAACCATAACCCAATGACAGATAGCTCGTTTAAGGAGATCTAGTGGGAAGGTGAGTCTGCAAAGGTGTATGAGATGAAGGCCTATAAGATGGGTCAGATCTCGATCGGCGCGGATGATTCCTGGCAGTATGCTATAGGATATGTAAATGACCTTAATACTACCACGAACTATCACAAAGCGGCTAACCATGGGGCTGTTACAAATATCGGCTTCTGCTACAAGATCAATTCTTCCAGAGCAATCACGGAGGAAGATCTCCCGTCAATCAAAATGGCAATTGGCGAGGACATTAGCTAAACCAATAATGAAAGGAGGCATTACTGATGAAGAAAGCAAAACCTACAACCACCGAACCTCGTAAGATTCGGCCAGCATTAACTCCCGAAGCTCGAGAGAATCAAATGATCGCTCTTGCTGTTGACCTCGTCGAGCAGAGACTTCTGGACGGTACTGCCTCTTCTCAGGAAACGACACATTTTCTCAAGTTGGGCTCTATGAAAAATAGACTTGAGATGGAAAAGCTGCAGGAAGAGAACCGGCTTCTTAGAGCCAAGACCGCATCTCTAGAATCCGCTAAGCGTAGCGAGGAGCTGTTTGTAGAAGCCATTAAAGCCATGCGCCGCTACAGTGGGCAAGGAGGAGACCCCGACGATGACGATGAATACTAAGTCATATTCTGAACTCATCACGATCCCTACCTTTGAAGAGCGGTTTGAATATCTACAGCTCAAAGGCTCAGTTGGCAAAGATACTTTCGGCTACGACCGGTACTTAAATCAGGTGCTTTATCGTTCTCCCGAATGGAAGAAGTTAAGAAACCAGATAATTATTCGTGACGGTGGGTGCGACCTCGCTTGCGAGGGTTACGACATACATAGTCGAATACTGATTCACCATATGAACCCGATCACGGTTGATGATGTGCTCGCTCGTAGCCGAAAAGTCTTTGACCCGGACAATTTGGTCTGTGTAACGCATAACACTCATAATGCTATCCACTATGGCGATGCTAGTATGCTGGTTACCGGACCGATTGTCCGAACTAAAAATGACACGTGCCCTTGGCGGCACTGAAGGAGGAAATCATGGCTAAGCATAACTATACCAATTATTCTAAGCAGAGCAAGAAGCCCGAGGAAACTCCGGTGCCTACCGAGCCTGTCGTCCCGATGAGCAAGCGAGTTTCTATGCCCGAACCCGAAGAGACTCCGGTCGTGAATGCCGCTGTCAAGCCCGAACCCATCACCGGCGTCGTCGATAATTGTCTTCGACTGAACGTTCGTGAAGAGCCGAGCATTGAGGCTGAGATCCTGACCACGCTTGAGGCCGGCTCCGAAGTTCGCCTTCTCAAGGACGAGATGGAGAACGGGTTTTACAAAGTCTGCACCGCAAGCGGTCTCGAAGGATACTGCATGTGCGAGTACATTGTGCTCAAGTAATATGAGGAGGCGTCAAAATGGATTCTAGCATCCTCACCTCCATCAAGAAGCTTCTCGGGATCGCAGAAGAGGACACAACCTTTGATCAGGATATTATCATCCACATCAACTCCGTCCTGGCCATTCTCTGTCAGCTTGGCGTTGGACCGGATGCTGGATTCATGATTGAAGACGACAGTGCCATCTGGAGTGACTTCCTCGGCGAATCTGCAAATCTCACTTTGGTTCAAACCTATGTGTATATGAAGGTTCGACTCATGTTTGATCCCCCCACAAGTGGCACCGTTGCCGATGCAATCAACAAGAACATTAGCGAACTCGAGTGGCGAATTAATGTCACCGTTGACCCGAAAAGTTAACAACATGTAAGTAGCCGACGAAAGAAGGTGACGGAATGGGAACTTACAACGATGAACTCTATCACTATGGTATCCTCGGCATGAAGTGGGGCGTCCGACGCTATCAGAACAAAGATGGATCTCTGACAAATGCTGGAAAGAAACGGTATAGTGATTCTGACAGTCAGAACAGTCAGCGATCCGAAGAGCGAAAAGCGAAGCGTAGAGCCGCCGTAGATAAAGCATTCGAGCAGAACATCAAAGGCGGGAAGGACAAGCCTAACGTTTCTCCTGCTGAAAAGATTGCCAAGAATGCCAGCAACGCTATTGATGATACTCGGAAAGTCGCAGATGCTGTCTATGGTCTTCGAAAGAAAAAGAAGAACACGATTGACATCAGCAACATGACAGACGCTCAACTCCGTGAGCGGATTAACCGTATGGACCTTGAGCGCAGGTATCTGTCTCTGACTTCCGAGGAGACTTCCAGGGGCAAGGAATATTTCGACAGTACCCTTGATGCCATCGCCGGTGTGGCTGGTATTGCTGGGTCTATCGTCGGAACGATCGCCCTGATGAAGACTATCAAGAAGTAGGTGTCTAACTAAATGGCATTATCAAACACGGCCACGCCAATTTACTACGGCCAGTTTCGTGATGCCGTAATGCGTGGTGAAATCCCAGTAAACAAAGAGATTTCCATGGAGATGAACCGCATTGACGACCTGATCGCGAATCCAGGAATCTGGTATGACGACGAGGCCATCAATGGCTTCATTGATTTTTGTGAGAGCGAATTAACCCTTACTAATGGAGAAGACCTCCATCTTTTGGATTCTTTCAAGCTGTGGGCCGAGCAGATATTTGGTTGGTATTACTTTGTTGAGAGAAGCGTCTACGTTCCTTCCTCAGATGGACACGGCGGGCACTATGAGCGAAAGCAGATCAAGAAACGACTTGTTAATAAGCAGTATCTGATTGTTGCTCGAGGCGCCGCTAAATCGATGTACGCTTCTTGCATTCAGAATTTCTTCTTAAATGTTGACACGTCAACAACCCACCAGATTACAACTGCTCCGACCATGGCACAGGCAGAAGAGGTTATGTCTCCTATTCGTACTGCCATTACGCGGGCGCGGGGTCCTTTGTATCAGTTTCTTACAGAAGGTTCTCTCCAAAATACGACCGGCTCAAAAGCAAACCGTTGCCAACTGGCATCGACTAAGAAGGGCGTTCAGAATTTTCTGACCGGTTCTCTGCTCGAAGTTCGACCCATGTCTATTGACAAGCTCCAAGGCTTACGAGTTAAAGTTGCCACCATCGACGAATGGCTTTCTGGCGATGTAAGAGAAGACCCTATTGGTGCGCTTGAGCAGGGTGCTGCTAAGGAACAGGGCTCTGCTGAGAATAATGACTACTTGATTGTGGCCATTAGCTCTGAGGGTACTGTCCGAAACGGCAGCGGCGATACAATCAAAATGGAATTGGCCGACATTCTTAAGGGCGAATACTACAATCCTCATGTGTCTATCTGGTGGTATAAGCTGGATGACCTAGACGAGGTGTCGGATCCCGAAATGTGGCTTAAGGCCAATCCCAACCTCGGTAAGACTGTTACTTATGAGACTTACCAGCTTGACGTCGAGAGAGCTGAGAAGAACCCGGCAGCAAGAAATGATATTCTTGCAAAACGATTCGGCATTCCTATGGAGGGTTATACCTACTTCTTTACTTATGAAGAAACGCTTCCGCATCGCCGAAGAGACTTTTGGAGAATGCCTTGCGCGCTGGGCGCGGACCTTTCTCAAGGTAACGACTTTTGTGCTTTCACATTCTTGTTTCCGCTGTCTGGCGATGCTTTCGGCATCAAGACTCGAAACTACATAACTGAATTAACATTGAAACAGCTTCCTGCCGCCATGAGGGTCAAGTATGACCAGTTCATGAAAGAAGGAAGCTTAATTGCTATGCCTGGAACTATTTTGGACATGATGCAGGTCTACGAGGATCTGGACAACTATATCTCACATTGCGAGTATGATGTTCGATGCTTCGGCTTTGACCCGTATAATGCCAGAGAATTTGTGGAGCGCTGGGAGCGAGAGAATGGCCCCTTTGGAATCGAGAAAGTCATCCAGGGCGCCCGGACCGAATCGGTCCCTCTTGGCGAGTTGAAAAAGCTTGCCGAGGAGCGGCTACTTCTGTTCGACGAAGAGCTCATATCCTTCGCAATGGGTAACTGCATAACAATCGAAGATACCAATGGCAACCGTAAACTTTTGAAGAAACGTTACGATCAAAAGATCGATGCCGTGGCTGCCATGATGGATGCCTTCGTTGCGTTCAAACTGAATAGAGAAGCTTTTGAGTAAGGAGAGAGGGGGGGGGTAAGTCAAAATGGCTTATAGCACAGATAAGTTCAACGAAGAGCTGATGCATTACGGTGTGCTAGGCATGAAGTGGGGTGTAAGACGTTACCAGAATAAAGATGGCTCACTAACAAAAGCCGGAATGAGGAGATATGGTGACAAATCCCCATATGAAGTTAAAACTTCGGATGGACAAATTTTTCGGGTGTCCAGAGGAAGCAAGAATAACTATAACACAAAGCGTAGTAAAGTTACCAAAACATGGGGCGAGCATAATAGAGAAGTCGACGAGATCAAAACTAAGAAGCGAGCCAGCAAAGAATATAAGAAAGCGTCCGTTGCTGGCGACAGAGCTCTGGCCAGACAGTATAACTCAATGTATGTCGAGTCTTATAACAAAGCCGCCGACAAGATGAATAACGGGGGAATTGAGAAATTTAATAAGGCCCAAGAGAAAAAGTATGGCGAAAACTATGCTCGAAGATCTGGGTATGAGGCCGACTATATGGCGGTGTTCAATAAAGAATTAAATGCGATTATGCAAAAGTCGATATTAGATTTTCGGCAGTCTAATAAAGATTATCAAAAAGCAGACGCCCTCGTCAAAGAATTTTCGATGACCGAATGGGATGATTTAGCCAAAAGTAATCAGGAAGGCGTTGATGCGGCTCGTAAAGCCATCAAAAAGAGCTTGAAGGGTGGTGATTAAGTGTCCTACGAATCTGAACTTTATCACCATGGCATCCTTGGTATGAAGTGGGGCGAGCGTAACGGTCCTCCATATCCTCTCGGTTCTAGTGCTCATAGTGCTCGGGAGAAAAAGCACGGCACCAAAGGATGGACCGTAGAAGCCAAAGCCGATGCTAAACGGAAATCCTCGGAAAAGAGTGAATCTGCTCTGAAAAAGAAGACTCGGAAGTCCGCCGAAGACATTACTCGAGAAGCGAAAGCGAAAACCGAGTCTAAAGGTCAAAATGGAAAATCTTCCGAATCTGGCGGCGGTTCCAGTTCTTTCTCTGACTATGAGAAGAAGCATCAGAAGGAACTTAAGAATGCCGAAGCAGCAAAGAAATATCGGGATCTTGCGACCGAATATGGAGAAAAGCACTCTGATCTGGTCAAGAATGGGGTTAAATCTAAGGTTTTCAAAGAAACGTACCCTGCCGCTGATTCTAATGGTGCGGTATTTTTCTTGGCCAATGGCAAAACCAAAAAGCAAGCGCTGGACCAACTAACTCGCGAATGCGAAGCTCTTCAGAAGAAGAACGAGAAGGCCGCCAAGGATAAAGCAGAAGGCCGCTTAACAGACGGTCAGAAATTGGCAATTGCGGCAGGCTTGGTTATGGGGTGCGCTGTTGCATATGGTGCATACCAGTACAAGACTAATGCTAAAGTTGTGAAGTTCGCCAATGAGTATTACAAACGAGTGATGGCGCACGCCGGGGATCTAGCCCTTGCGAATCGTCTTCCAGATATCGACTATACAATTCCAGCTGGCGATGTCTTGAAACGTTTGTGCGGCAAAAGCGAAGATTTTATCAAGGATTCCTTCTATGCTTGCTGGAAAGACAAGGATGTAACCAGGTACATGGCGCTCTATGCCGGTGACGCTAATGCTAGATCTCGTCACGGCGGAGAGATATACTCAAACGCAATCAAAGCCATAAATGAGTTAAAGATTCCATCTCAGAGAAAAATGCTTCAGGAGTATCTGAATCTTCTTAAAACAGATGCAGATTTTAAGTCCGGCGTTGATAAAAAGTATTTCTCTGGAGCATGGGACATCGTATATGGAAAAAATTCCGAAGCAGCAATGGCAAGTCATTCTTTCTTCACATTCATTGCAAATATTGCTGTCCCCGAAGACGGTCAAGCCGAACTTACCGATCGTTATTTCAAAGCGCTTAGATCCAAAGGCTATAGCGGAATCATCGATACAAATGACGCTGGGAAACTTGGTGATCTTCCCCTAATTATCTTCAATGGCAAGGAAAATGCTGAACTAGTCGGAAGAGAAAAGGTTACCAAGAGGGCTATCAATAAAGCCAAACGCGCGATCGAACTGCTCGATGGCAATTAAGGAGGAACTTCAAAATGGGTTTTATGGACAGAATCCAGCGTGGCTGGAATGCATTCAGGAACCGAGATCCCACGGAGAACTTCCGAGATACTGGGATGACTTACTATTACCGTCCGGACCGTCCTCGATTTACTCGGGGAAACGAGCGTTCTATCACAACCTCGGTACTCAACCGTATTGCTCTCGACGTATCGGCGATTGATATTTTTCATGTTCGACTCGATGAGAATGGTCGATTCCTCACCACGATCGAATCTGGACTGAACAATTGCCTTACTCTTAGTGCAAATGCAGACCAAACCGGCCGTGCCTTTAAACAAGATGCAGTTATGTCGATGCTCGATGAAGGATGCGTTGCTCTTGTTCCAGTGGATACATCTATCGACCCGAATAAGTCTGATTCTTATGAAATCGAGACCATGCGCGTCGGAAAGATTATTCAGTGGCGTCCGCAGCATGTCCAGATTCGAGTCTACAATGAGCAGACCGGGAAGAAGGAAGAAATCTGGCTTCCTAAGAGAGCGGTTGCTATTGTTGAGAATCCGTTGTATGCAGTGATGAATGAGCCTAACTCCACCATGCAACGACTGATAAGAAAGTTGGCTTTGCTGGATGTGACAGATGAACAAACGGCATCCGGAAAGTTGGATTTGATTATTCAGTTGCCTTATGTCATTAAGACCGAGGCTAGACGTCAGCAGGCAGAGACTAGGCGCAAAGACATCGAAATGCAGCTCGCTGGTTCTAAGTATGGCATTGCTTATACCGATGGCACCGAGCGCATTACCCAACTGAATCGCTCGGTTGAGAACAACCTGATGAAGCAGGTCGAGTACCTGACAAACCAACTCTATAGTCAGCTTGGAATTACTCAAGCGATTCTGGACGGAACCGCGGATGAGAAGACCATGTTGAACTATTACAGTCGGACGATCGAGCCCATTATCTCGGCAATTGTTGATGAGATGAAGCGAAAGTTTCTCACTAAGACTGCCCGCACTCAGCGACAGTCGATTCAATTCTTCAGAGATCCGTTCAAGCTCGTTCCGGTCAATGACATCGCGGAAATTGCGGACAAGTTTACTCGTAACGAGATTATGACTTCGAACGAGATTCGACAGATTGTTGGCATGAAACCGTCTGATGATCCGAAGGCCGATGAACTGAGGAACAGTAACATCTCTCAACAGAAAGATGACCCTATGAACCAGCCTTACGAGACTGGTGATGAATACTACGAGGAAGGAGAAAGTCAAAATGGCTAATGCGAGGTATTCTGATTGCGATTTTTCTGGATGGGCGACTCGCAATGATCTCGTTTGTGGCGACGGTCGCATCATTAAGAAGGACGCATTCAAGGACAATGATGGGAAGAAAGTGTCCCTGGTGTTCAACCATAATCATGACGACCCGAATGCGGTTCTTGGGCATGCATTCCTTGAGAATCGTGATGAAGGTGTTTATGCTTATGGATATTTTAACGACACCGAATCTGGCAAGACTGCGAAGCAGCTTGTCGATAACGGAGATGTAAGTTCCTTGTCTATTTGGGCCAACAAGCTCAGACAGCGGGATGCGTCTAATGGTCGCAAGGAAGTTCTCCATGGCGACATTAAGGAGCTGAGTCTGGTTCTTGCCGGTGCAAATCCTGGCGCTTATATCGACTTCGTTATGGCCCACGGCGATGATGAACTTGATGGCGAAATTGAGGAACTGTACGCCGGCTATAACGAGAACATCATGATCCATACGGCTATGAAGGCCGGTGAGAATAAGGATAAGGAGGACCCGAAAATGGCTGATGAGCCCAAGAAGAACACCCCCGAAAAAAATAGTGAGACTGTGGGGGACGTGTTCAATACTCTGAATGAAAAGCAGAAGACCGTTGTCTATGCAATGATCGCCACGGCGCTGGAAGATGCCGGCGTCAGCAATGATAAGACTGATGAAAACGAGGAAGGAGACGATAAAATGAAGCACAATGTGTTTGACCCGGAGGATACTCGCAAGGATTCTGTTCTGTCTCACGATGACATGGACCAGATCCTGGAGCTGTCCAAGACCCCCAGCATCGGTAGCTTCAAGCAGGCTCGTAAGATCTATGAGACCGAAAACGAGCTGCAGCACAATGCTTTCGATGAGGAGACCCTCGGCACTCTGATGCCCGAGTACAAGCTGATTGACCCCGCTGAGCCTAAGATTCTGTATCCCGACGATACTTGGGTTTCTAGCGTTATCAACGGCGTTCACAAGTCTCCCTACAGCCGTGTTCGTACCCGTCGTGCTGACGCTCGCAAGGCCGAGCTGCAGGCCCTGGGTTACAAGAAGGGTGACTATAAGAAGGAGGCTAAGCAGATCCAGCTGCTGGGTCGTACTCACGACGCTCAGACTATCTATGTGAAGGATAAGATCGATCGTGATGATATCCTGGATATTACCGATTTCGACCTGGTCGCCTACAACTGGCGGATTCTGCGCCACACCATGGATCAGACCCTGGCTCAGGCTATTCTGATCGGTGATGGTCGCGACGATCTGGACCCCGACAAGATCAAGGAAGATCATATCCGTCCCATCTGGCACGATGAGGAGTTGTACTGCATCCACCAGGATGTTGATATTGCCGGCGCTAAGACGAAGCTGCAGGGCACTGAGACTGGTCAGCATTTTGGTGACAACTATGTGTATTCCGAGGCCATTATCGAGGCCGCTCTGTACTCTCGTGAGAAGTACAAGGGCTCCGGTAACCTGACCTTCTACTGCACGCCTCACCTGCTGAACGTGATGCTGCTGGCCCGTGACCTGAACGGCCGTCGCATCTATTCTTCTAAGAACGATCTGGTGGCTGCTCTGAATGTCAAGGACATCAAGACCATCGAGCAGTTTGAGGGTCTGACTCGCACCACTTCCGACCAGAAGAAGAAGAAGATGCTGGGTCTGTTCGTTAACCTGGCTGACTATCAGCTGGGCTGCGTTAAGGGCGGCGAGATCACCAAGTTTGAGGACTTCGACATCGACTTCAACCAGCACAAGCTGCTGCTGGAGACCCGTGTGTCCGGCGCTCTGGTTGAGTGGTACTCCGCTATCGCTCTGGAAGAGGACGTCACCGCCAACGGTTGATTACCAACCACAATAATTTAAGGAGGTACATATAATGGATCGTATTTATGATCAGGCCAAGGACCAGAACGTCGCCGCTCTGGTTATCTATGCCAAAGAGACCGCTGACAATAAGGCCTATGCTGATTCTGAGTGCAAGGTTCAGATGAAGACCGATGAGCTGAAGGACGCTTTCATTAAGCGTGCCCTGATCAAGGTTGGCGAGAAGTATTTTATGCCCGTGGATTATGCCGAAGCTTCTAAGGTCGGCAGCGTCAACTATGTTTCCACCACCGGCGAGAGCTCCACTCTGAAGACTGTCCTGGTGAATCTGGCTGCAGTCGCTCGCCCCTAAACGAGATCGAGGTGAAAATTCAAAATGGCGAGATATTGCGGAAAAATCGGTTTTGCCGAGACCAAGGAAACTAAACCCGGCGTTTGGAAAGACGAAATTGTCGCTCGTACATATTATGGCGATCTGACTCGGAATGCCCGTCGGCTTCAGTCATCCGGAAATCTCAATGACAACATCGTCGTCACGAATGAACTTTCAATTGTGGCTGATCCGTACGCCAATGAGAATTTTCACGCGATGCGATATGCCGAATTTATGGGCGTTAAATGGAAGATCACAAGTGTCGAAGTTCAACGTCCGAGACTGATCTTAAGCCTGGGGGAGGTATGGAATGGCTAGCAGACTTGATTTGCAGACCGAGTTGGAGGCTCTTCTTGGGAGTCGCAACGTCTATTACCAACCCCCGGCTTCGGTCAGGATGAATTACCCGGCAATTGTATATTCTCGAAGTAATATCGAGAACCGGCATGCAGACAACCGGGTCTACATGCAAGCGTATTTCTATGAAGTTGTCGTGATTGACGAAGATCCTGATAGCGAGATTGTCGAGCGAGTATCTCAGCTTCCTAGCTGTCGGTTCGATCGACACTACACGTCGGACAACCTCAATCATGATGTATTTACTCTATATTATTAAGGAGGAACTGAAACATGGCTGGAAGACTGAAATGGGATCAGACCGGTGAGCGTCTGTACGAAACCGGCGTAAAGCAGGGTGTTCTGTACATTCCCACCGCTGGCGTTTATTCCAAGGGTGTTGCCTGGAATGGCCTGACCGCTGTTACCGAGAGCCCTTCTGGTGCCGAAGCTACCGCTCTGTATGCGGATGACATCAAGTATCTGAGCCTGATGTCCACCGAGGAATTCGGCGCTACTATCGAGGCTTATACTTATCCCGATGAGTTTGCCGCCTGCGACGGCTCTAAGGAGCTGGTCGACGGTGTGACCATCGGTCAGCAGGCTCGCAGCACCTTTGGTCTGTGCTACAAGACCACCATCGGCAACGATACCGAGGGTAACGATCACGGATACAAGCTGCATATTATTTATGGCGCTCTGGCTTCTCCCTCTGAGAAGGCCTATTCGACCATCAACGATAGCCCCGAGGCTATTACCTTCTCTTGGGAGGTCACCACGACTCCTGTGAACGTGAGCGGCGCAAAGCCGACCGCTTCTCTGGTTATCGACTCCACCAAGGCCGACAGCACCAAGCTGGCTGCTCTGGAGGATATTCTGTACGGTAAGGATGCTGCTTCTGGCGGTTCTGGTCAGGCGGTCGATCCTCGTCTGCCTCTGCCCGATGAGATCAAGACTCTCATGACTGCGGGCTAAGACACAATACTATGAGGGCGTATTCAGGTAAGCTGGCGCCCTCTCTTTTTTAATTTTGAAAGGAGTAACTACAATGCTGAAGAAGACTATTACTTACACGGACTATAACGGTTCCGAGCGCACCGAGGACTTCTACTTCAACCTGACCAAGGCTGAGATTATGGAAATGGAGCTGACCACTGCCGGCGGTCTGTCCGAGATGATCGAGAAGATTGTGGCTGCCAAGGATGCTCCCACCATCATTAAGGTCTTTAAGGACCTGGTTCTGAAGGCTTATGGCGAGAAGAGCCCTGACGGTCGTCGCTTCATGAAGTCCCCCGAAATTCGTGAGGCGTTCTCCCAGACCGAGGCTTATTCTCAGCTGTTCATGGAGCTCGCAACCGATGATGATGCCGCTGCTAAGTTCGTCAACGGGATTATCCCCGCTGTTGAGAAGAAGTGAGTGACCTAAGAGATGCTCGAAATAACCATTCCAGCAACAGAGCTATGGGATGAAGCCAATCAGGAATTCATCAATACAAAAGCGCAGACTCTGCAACTCGAGCATTCTCTTGTTTCTCTTTCCAAATGGGAGTCAAAATGGTGTAAACCGTTTTTCTCGAAACAAGAGAAAACGTTCGAAGAAACCGTTGACTATATCAGATGTATGGCGCTCAATAGGAACCTCTCGCCGGATATTTACAAAAGCCTTACCCCGCAGAACATAAAGGAGATTAACGCTTACATAGATGCTCCGATGACTGCTACGTGGTTTGCTAAGGATAAATCTGGCGCGAATAGCCGAGAGCAGATCACCTCTGAACTAATCTACTATTGGATGATCGCCCTCAATATTCCATTCGAGTGTCAAAAATGGCATCTTAATCGTCTCTTGACACTTGTCAAGGTATGCAGCATCAAGAATCAGCCTGCTAAGAAGATGAGTAGACGAGAGATAATGAGTAGAAACGCGGCTCTTAACGCTGCAAGAAGACGACAACTAAGTTCTAACGGATAACAAGGAGGAATTACATATGGCTAAGAAAGTATATTTGTCTCCGTCCGATCAGACGAAGAACAGCTATGCCTACGGTAATACTACCGAGGCTATTCAGTGCGGCAAAATTGCTGAAGCCTGTCGCAAGGCCCTTGTAAGATGCGGCGTCGAGGTTATGGTCGGTCAGTATGACACCATGACCAATCGTTGCAGGGCATCTGATGCCTTTGGCGCCGATCTGCACGTGCCCATTCATACCAACGCCTACAATGGCAAGGTGGGTGGCACTCGTGTTTTCTGCTACAACAAGACCGGTGAAGGTTACAAGGCTGCTCGGGCCGTGTTCAATGTCCTGGCTCCTGTCACCCCGGGCACCAGCGAAAGCATCAGTGTGAACGCCAATCTGTTTGAGGTTCGCGTTCCTGCCGCGCCCACGGTTTATGTGGAGTGTGATTTCCACGATGTTCCCAAGATCGCTAAGTGGATCGTTGAGAACACGACTGTGATCGGTGAAGCCATTGCCCATGGCATCTGCAATTACTTCGGCATCAAGTATAAGACCGAAACCAAGCCTGCTCCGTCCGCTTCCAAAAAGTCCATCGATGAGCTTGCTCGCGAGGTGATCGCCGGCAAGTGGGGCAACGGTGCTGATCGTAAGAACCGTCTGACCAAGGCTGGTTACGATTACAACACTGTTCAGAATCGTGTTAATCAGATGCTTGGCAAGACTCCTCAGCCTTCTAAGAAGTCCGTCGATGAGATTGCTCGCGAAGTAATCCTCGGTAGATGGGGTAACGGCAAGGAGCGTAAGAATCGTCTGACTGCGGCCGGTTACGACTATGACGCTGTCCAGAAGCGCGTCAATGAGCTGATGCACAAGTGAGGAATAAGTAAATGATCAAGTTCAGACAAAAGGGCGACTTCTCCAAGCTCACCCGTTACTTTGAGAGAGTTAAAGAAGTTGTCAAACTCGGCGACCTCGATAAATACGGTCGAGAAGGAGTGGCTGCCCTTGCGTCTGCAACTCCAGTTGATACGGGATTGACAGCTTCTTCCTGGCGATATGAAATCGATCATAGTAAAGATTCTGTTTCAATCTCATTCTACAACGATAACATTCAAAATGGAGTTCCCATTGCCATAATTCTGCAGTATGGGCATGGAACTCGAAATGGTGGTTGGGTACAAGGTAGAGACTACATCAACCCCGTAATTCGACCGCTATTCGATAAAATTGCCGATGATGCATGGAAGGAGGTCACCAAGTTATGAGTAGAACTGTCGACCAGAGAGTCGTCGAAATGCAGTTTGACAACGGTCAATTCGAACGCAATGTCAAGACCAGCATGAGTACACTCGACAAACTGAAACAGAGCTTGAACATGGACGGCGCTGCGAAAGGTTTGGAGAATGTTCAGCAAGCCTCCCGAAATGTTGATTTTAGCCAGATGGCGGCAGGTGTTGAGGCGTTGCAAAATCGTTTCTCGACACTGGGAATTGTCGGTATGCGAGTCATTCAGAATCTTACGGACTCGGCAATGCGATTCGCTAGCAAAACTCTAAACTTCATAACCAGCGGTGTCGTTCAAGGCGGCATCCGAAGAGCTATGAATCTGGAGAATGCACATTTCCAGCTTCAGGGTCTGCTGAAAGACGAAGAGCAGGTTTCCGCCGTCATGAAGAACGTTAATGACTCTGTTGATGGTACTGCATACAGTCTGGACTCGGCTGCAAAGGTTGCCTCTCAGCTTGCGGCTTCCGGCATGCGTGCCGGCGATGAGATGTTTACTTCTCTTCGGGCTGTTGCTGGTGTTGCTGCCATGACGAACAGCGAGTACGACTCAATTGGTGAAATCTTTACCACGGTTGCTGGTAACGGCCGACTGATGGGAGAACAACTTCTTCAGCTTTCTTCGAGGGGTATGAATGCTGCAGCAACACTTGCTGAGTATCTCCATGTAAGCGAAGCGGAAGTGCGAGAGATGGTGTCCAAAGGCAAGATCGATTTCCAGACCTTTGCTGCTGCTATGGACGACGCTTTCGGCGAGCACGCTAAGAAGGCCAATGAGACTTTCACCGGCTCGCTGTCCAATATCAAGGCAGCTTTGGCTCGAATTGGTGCTCTGTTTGTTTCACCTCTAATAGTTCAAAATGGACCAATTGTTCAACTCTTTAACACTCTTAGAGAGCGAATCAACGACATTAAGTCTGCCGTCGGTCCTCTTGCCGACCAGTTCACCGGTAGCGTTAATAAAATGGCCGAGAGTGCAAAAGCATTTCTTAGTCGAATGAGCTCTGAGGACAGAGTTCAGATCTTGTCTAATGTTGTGAAAACCCTCACAAACGTCTTCTCTGGGCTCTGGAGTATCTTGAAGCCGGTTGGACAAGCTTTCAAAGATATTTTTCCGACGGTAGCTGCGGATCGACTGATTGATTTCACAGCCAAACTCAAGGATTTGACCGCCAAGATCAAGCTTGGTAGCGCCGAATCAAAGAATCTTAGAGATACCTTTAAGGGTGTCTTTTCTGTCCTTAAACTTGTTGTTAACGCTATCATTACCGTGGCCAAAGGTGCCGGCAACCTTCTCTCGAAGTTGACTGGCGTTCGAGGTGGACTGCTTGGCATCGCCGGCGCAATTGGTAGATGGCTGACAAAAGTCACAAGTGCGGTTGAAAGGACCGGAGCTTTTCAGGCGGTTGTCGGCGGTCTTTCCGACTATCTTGGTAGATGCATCGAGAGCATTAAAAAGTTTACGGGTTTCTTGAAAGAGAAGCTTGTTATGCCCGGCTTCGAGACCTTGGTTGACCTCCTCAAGAAGCTCTGGACCTTGGTTGAGAAGATTGGTGGTAAGATCTCCGACTTTTTCAAAGGTATCGGAGAGTCCTTTAATGGAAATAGCCTTAACGGGTTCTTTACTGCTCTTGGCACACTCCTTTTGGCAAAGCATGCATATAAGAAGTGGTTTGATGACTGGAAACCGATGATTGATCGTTGGCGGACCCTTCTCGAAGAAGGCTTCGTCAAAGGCGTCAAGACCATTACGGGCGGCATCGACACTTTTGTTAGCGCTCTGAAGGCCATCAGTAGTAACCTCTGGGCATTTAACAAGAGTATTAAGTATGACAATATTAAGAAGCTTGCTTCTGCGTTGCTGATACTTGCGGCCGCGTTGCTCATTATTTCTCTGATCGATTCTGATAAACTTGCATCTTCCATGGTTGTTATCGAGGTGTTTATCGCCAACTTGATGGCCATGGTTAAGCAGTTTGACGCCTTAAACGGTGTTAAGGGAATTAAGGGCCTTGGGCTTGGTACATCGAGCGCTCTCGGCACAATGGGAACCATGCTGATCCAATTAGCTGCGGCGGTTCTTATCCTGGCCATTGCACTTAAGAAATTGTCGGGGCTTAATTTTGGAGAGCTTCTCGTTGGTATTACTGGCATTGTGGCTCTGGTGGCGACTCTTGTCGCTGCGGCTAAGATCATGAGTAAAGATGAGAAGGCGGTTGCTAAATTTGGGGGTCAGATGATCCTCATGTCTGCTGGCGTTCTTATCCTGGCCACAGCATGTAAGAAGCTTGCCGGTCTTAGCTGGAGCGAACTTGCCAAGGGTGTTGGGGGCGTCTTTACTCTCACTGCAACCTTTGTAGCTGCTGCCAAGATCCTTAGCAAGGATGAGAAGGCAGTCTCTAAGTTCGCCGGACAAATGCTCATCATGTCTCTCGGTATCGCTATTATGGCCCGAGTTTGCAAAAGCCTAGCAGCGCTTAGTTGGGGTGAACTTGCTAAAGGTGCCCTTGGTCTTGTCGGTGTAACGACGGTCCTGGTGGCCGCTGCAAAGATTATGTCCACAGACAGCGAGAAAGCGCTTAAGGGCGCTGGCCAAATGGTTCTCTTAGCCGCTGCTATAGCCATCATGGGCAAAACGTTATCCAGTCTTTCCGGGCTTAGCTGGGAAGGTATTGCCAAAGGCTTGATTGCTATGGGCGGCGGTATGGCCATCCTTGCTATCGGATTGAATAATATGGAAGGAACTCTTAAGGGGTCTGCTGCATTACTTGTTGCTGCTCTCTCTTTGGCTGTTCTTGCTCCTGTTATGACGTCCCTTGGTAAGATGTCCTGGGAAGGTATTGCGAAGAGCCTGATCGCAATTGCTGGTGCTTTTACCGTTATCGGACTTGCCGGGCTTATCCTTGAGCCGGTTATTCCCGCAATTCTTCTTCTTTCTGGAGCGATAGCGTTGATCGGAATTGGCTGTATGGCTGCTGGCGCCGGGCTTCAGCTTTTTGCCGCCGGATTGGCAATGCTTGTTGGGGTTGTCGCAACCGGGGCGACCACTCTGGTAGCTACAATAAAGGTTATTCTTCTCGGGATTCTTGGAATGGTTCCAGAGCTGGCCGGCAGTTTGGTAACTGCAGTTAAATCTCTTGTGGATGTATTTATTCGGTGCGTTCCTTATCTTGCAGAGGGTGTTCTGAAACTGATTGTCGGTGTCTTCGAAGCTCTTGTGAAGTATACACCGAAGATTGTTGATCTGGCATTTAACTTCCTGATCAAGATATTTGAGGGGATTGCTCAGAATACGCCTCGGCTGATTAAGTCGATCATTGATATGTTCGCCAACATATTCTCTAGCGTAATCGATGCCCTTTCGAATGTTAGTCCCGATGTACTGCTTAAGGGAACGGCGTGCTTGGGCCTTCTTGTCCTCATTGCAAATGGCTTGGCTGCTCTTGCCATAATCGCTCCTGCTGCTTTGATCGGTACAGTGGCATTTGGATTGGTCATCGGAGAGCTTACTCTTGTGCTATCTGCACTCGGTAAACTTGTAAACGGCCAGGAACTGAACAATATTGTCAAAGCCGGAGATCTTCTCGAGAAGATTGGTAGTGCGATTGGCAGGTTTATAGGTGGATTTGTCGGTGGCATTGCAAAGGGCGTCACCTCTGTACTCCCTGGTATTGCAAACGATTTGTCTATGTTTATGATCCTGCTTCAGCCGTTCCTAACTGGAGCTAAGAGCATTGACGCTTCCACTTTCGATGGCGTTATGCAAATTGTCAAGGTTATGACCGCGCTTAGCGGTGCTAATCTTGTTGAATGCGCAACGCAATTTATTACAGGAAGTTCATCGATGGCAATGTTTGCCGCACAACTTGTGCCCTTCGGCAAAGCCATTACCCAATTCTCTGAGACTGTCTCTGGGAAAGTTGATGAGGGGGCTGTAACCGCTGCTGCTAATGCTGGTAAGATCCTCACCGAAATGGCAAATACGATTCCTAATACTGGAGGGTTTGCGGCGCTCTTTGCGGGCGATAACGATCTTACCACATTTGCTAGTGACATTGTCCCCTTCGGCGAGGCCATTGTTAAGTTCTCTGAGACCGTCTCCGGAAAAGTTGACGAAGGAGCAATAACAGCAGCAGCCAATGCAGGCAGAACCTTGTCTGAATTGCAGAAGACTCTCCCTGAGATTGGTGGTCTTAAAGCCGTATTTACCGGTGAACAGAGCTTTGCGATGCTTGCCAATCAGTTGATTCCTTTTGGTGAAGCTATGGCCGGATTCTCCGATACAGTAAAGAGTATCGATGAATCTGCAGTGACCGGAGCGGCCAACGCCGGCAAAGCACTTGCTGAGATGGCTAGCGCCATCCCGAATTCTGGAGGATTATTCACACTTTTCACGGGCGATAATCGTCTTGATATTTTCGGTTTGCAGTTAGTTGCGTTTGGTTTGGCGATATCCGACTTCTCCTATATTGTCTCCGGTAATGTGGATGAAGGTGCTGTTATGGCTGCGGCTAATGCAGGCAAGATCATGGCTGAAATGGCAGCCACTTTACCCAATAGCGGTGGCGTATTTTCTGTATTTACAGGAAACCATGACATGGTTCTGTTCGGACTTCAGCTTGAATCTTTCGGTGAATCTATCGCGGCCTTCTCTGCAAGCGTGAGCGGTAAAATTGATGAGGGCGCTGTCATTGCTGCAGCAAATGCAGGAAGGACCTTGTCCGAGATGCAAGCAACACTTCCTAATGTTGGTGGCGTTGTTCAATTCTTTACCGGTCATAAAGAGGATCTGGGCACCTTTGCAGAAGGTATCACTGCTTTCGGTACTGCCATGTGCGGATTTTCTCAGGCTATTACTGGAGAGGGCACCTTTAACCCGGAAGCAGTGACTGCAGCGGCTAATGCTGGCAAGGCACTTGCCGAATTGCAGAACACTCTTCCTAATACGGGTGGTGTAATTCAATTCTTTACTGGCCATAAAGAGGACTTTGGAACTTTCTCAGAGGGACTCGTTCCCTTTGGCGAAGCAATGCGAGATTTCTCAAAGACCGTGTCCGGAAATATTGATGCCGAAGCTGTAACTGCAGCCGCTAATGCGGGTAAGGTCATGGCTGAAATGTCCGCCACACTTCCTAAAGATGGCGGGATATTTTCTGTATTTTCAGGTAAACCGGAAGACATGGCATCCTTTGGCACAGACTTGGAGACATTTGGCAATGCTATCGTTGGGTTCTCTAAGATTCTTGTTGATGGAAGTATCGATACAGAGAAGATTACTGCTGCAGCAAATGCCGGCAAGATCATTGCCCAGATGGCAGATGCAATTCCTGATAGTATTGCAAATCTGTCTATCCTCAGCAGTAAGCTTGAGCCATTTGGCGAAGCACTGGGTAAATTCCAGTCTCAGATTTCCGAGGTAAACGTTGACCTTCTATCTACTGCCGTGGATAAGATCAAAGATGTTGTGGAAAAGCTAGCCACCGTTAGTACCAACGGTCTTGATAAGTTTGTTGATTCGTTCAATAAGGCCGAGTCTAAGGCCGTTTCTGCGTCCAACAAAATGCTCGACAACACGATTAGCAAGATTGAGGGTAAAAAGTCCAAGTTTAAATCTGCAGGTAAGGCCCTGGTAACCAATCTGATCGATGGCTTCAAGGAAAAGAACTCTAAGATTTCCTCCACGATCACCGATAAACTTGACAATGCAATTAGCGACATCAAGGATCTCTATGACGATTTCTATGATGCGGGGTCCTATCTTGTTGATGGATTCGCCAGCGGCATCAGCGCAAATAGTTACAAAGCATCTGCTAAGGCAAAGGCTATGGCCGAAGCTGCCGAGAAGGCTGCAAAGGAAGCGCTTGATATCAATAGCCCGTCCAAGGTATTCCGTCGTATCGGTTACTCTGTTCCTGAGGGGTTCGCTCAGGGTATTGATCGTATGGGCAAGGTCGTTAGGACCGCATCTGCCGGCATGGCCGAAGGTGCATTTGAGGAAACCAGGGCTGCTCTTGGTAAGCTTCCCGAGTTCTTCGATCCCAATGTCAAGGCCATGCCCGTAATTAAGCCCGTGGTTGACCTTAGTGGCGTATCCGATGGTGTTAGTAAGATGACGGACATGTTCAGTGTTACTCCATCCGTCGGAGTCATGGCGAACATTGGCGGCATTAGCTCTATGATGAATCGTCGTCAAAATGGAGCTAATGACGATGTCATTTCTGCCATACACAGCCTTGGTCGGACGATCAGCGAATCCTCTGGCGATAGCTACACCATTAATGGCATCACTTATGACGACGGCGGTAATGTTGCTGATGCAATAAGAACGCTTGTGCGTGCTGCACGAATTGAAGGGAGGACGTAAATCAGTGGTTACTGTTAAGAACTTAACTATCAGTAAACAAACCGGCAGTAATGCCCATTATGCAAGCTGGAGTTTTAGTGGTGGAACGGTGACCACTAACTCCTCCGTAAAAGCCGGATCTCTTGTCTCTATCAAGGCTGGCTCCAAATACTATAACGGAGTGTCCATTCCCTCTTGGGTAATGAGCGACCGTTGGTATGTCGTCCAGGTTACTGGAAATCGTGCGGTCCTTGGTAAAAACGCAAGCGGAACACATAATATTCAGAGCCCGATCAATGTCAATAATCTTACGACTAGCTCGGGATCGTCTGGCTCCTCAGTCTCCACAAGTACACTGGACCACTATGAAGTTAAATGGCATTACGATTCTGGTGATGGTATCTGGTTTGAGGGCGGTTCTTCCACTACGACCGAAACTCATGCCACTTACAATGCGCCGGACAATGCGAACTTTATTCTGGTTTCTGTAACCCCAGTCTCAAAGAAGTACAAAGTAAATAATACTGAGACTTCTTATTGGCAGGGCACCAAAGCACAGGCGAAATACTCCATCGCAGTTGACCCACCGGAGAATGTTTCCGTTCCGAGTGTCACAATTGATCAATACAAGCTGACGGCATCTCTTGAGAACATCTCGGATGCAAGAGCTGATCAGATCGAGTTTCAGGTGTATAACGGGACCAAGCTTGTTAATTCGGGCTTGGTTACCGTTGTTACCTGCCAGGCGTCTTTCTCTTGTGATGTAGTCGCCGGCGGTGAATACCGAGTTCGCTGCCGCGCTGTTAACTTGAATGGCACCACCAAGGTGCCTGGTGCATGGTCCAACTTCTCAAATACACTTAAGTCAGTTCCTTCTGCTCCAAGCGAGATCACGATCTGCAGAGCGGCATCCGAGACGTCTGTATATTTGGAATGGACTGCGGTCGATACCGCAGAAACATACGATATCGAGTATGCGACTGAAGAAAGATATTTCGACAATTCCGATCAAACGTCGACTACGACCGGCATCAAGTTTAACCATTTCGAGAAGACGGGTCTTCAAACTGGCGATGAGTATTTCTTCCGCGTTCGAGCAGTTAATGAGAAGGGCGAATCCCCTTGGTCGGGAATCAGGTCCGTATCAATTGGTAAGAAGCCGATTGCGCCCACAACATGGTCATCTACTACGACTGCGGTTGTTGGCGAAGATATAACTCTCTATTGGGTTCATAATGCTGAGGATAATTCCACTCAAACTTATGCTGAGCTAGAATTGACCATTAATGGGACGACTGAGATGAGAACCATCAAGAACGATCGACCTAAGGAAGACCAGGATAAAACCAGTTCGTATGTAATCAAGACCGTTACTTTCTATGAGGTAACCAAAAGTGGTGCCACATATACGGCTACCACGAATATTCTTGAAACCGAACCTTCTGGGGGGACTGCAACTGGATCTAAGACCACTACTGGTCAGGATGTATATTCTTATACTGACTCTTCTGGCGCTACTGCATACTATTGTAAGAAGTCTTATATATTTGCCGATGGTGCCAAGATCAAGTGGCGTGTCCGTACTGCTGGCGTAACTAAGACCTATGGTGATTGGTCCATACTTCGGAGTATTGATATTTATGCCCCTCCTACCCTCACCCTTTCAATGATTGACGGCGACGGAGACGCTATCAATACTGTTACCACATTTCCGTTTTATATTTCCGGTCTGGCAGGTCCAAAGACTCAAGCTCCAATCGGATATCATTTGACTGTCTCCGCAGACACTGCTTATGAGACCGTGGATAGCGTTGGCAACACGAAGACAGTTAATGCTGGCGCTGCTGTATATTCGAAGTATTTCGATATTAATACGCCGCTAATGGTCGAGTTTTCTGCCGGGAACATTGATCTTGAAAACGGGGTTTCTTATACCGTTACCTGCGTTGTTTCAATGAACTCGGGTCTGAACAAGGAGAGCACCCTTCCCTTTACCGTGGCTTGGTCTGATACGTCCTACAATCCGAATGCCGGTATCGCAATTGATTCGGATGCACTCGTGGCTTATATTCGTCCAGAATGTCGAAACGATGACGGCAATCTTGTGACTGGGGTTACTCTTTCCATTTACAGACGTGAGTATGACGGTGATTTTACCGAGCTTGCTAAGGGACTGAGTAACGAAAAGAACATTGTCATAACCGATCCGCATCCTGCGCTCGATTATGCTCGATATCGGATTGTGGCTACCACCGACTCGACTGGGGCTATTGGTTTCAATGATATTCCCGGTTATCCTGTGGGCGGAAAAGCCGTGGTCATTCAATGGGATGAGGAGTGGAAAGAATTTGATTCGTCCATAGGCGGTCCGCTTATGGATCATCCTTGGACAGGGTCCATGCTTAAACTCCCATATAACATTGACGTATCTGATGGGTATAACCAAGATGTATCTCTGATCGAGTATGTCGGAAGATCGCACCCAGTAAGTTACTATGGGACACAGAAGGGTGTGACCGCCACTTGGAATCTCGAGATTCCTAAGGAAGATAAAGAGACCCTTTATGCGCTTCGTCGTCTTGCCGTGTGGCTTGGCGATGTATACGTCCGTGAGCCTTCTGGAAGCGGATACTGGGCGAGTGTCAAGGTGTCTTTCAGTCAGAAACATTGCGAAGTGACCATTCCAGTAACATTATCCATTACTCGAGTCGAAGGAGGGGTGTAATATGCCTAATTGGGCAGAATCGATGCAACAGTCATTCGAGTATTATGTGGTCGATCCTGGTACTTGGAAAGAAATTAAGCGTCTCGATAACGTGAAATCTTGCTCCATTAACCGCGACCTTGAAACCGATACGCTTGGGTCTGCAACTATTGACGTTACTCAGTCGGTCGGCGAAGAGTACATTCGAGTGTACCTTGTGACGATTCAAAATGGACTAAGAGAGCGTCATCCGTTGGGCACTTTCTTAGTCCAAACCCCCTCCTCTACCTTTGACGGGAAGATTCGACAGGTTACGATGGACGCGTATACTCCGCTTATCGAGCTCAAGGAGAACAAGCCGCCTCTTGGATATTCTATCATGAAGGATCAGAATATTATGAACATGGCTTATGTAATCGTTCGGGAGCGAATGCGCGCTCCAATCGTTGCAGCAGAATGTTCTGAGACCCTCTACAGCGATTTCGTTGCAAACACTGATGATACGTGGTTCTCCTTTGTGAAAGACCTGATTGCGAACGCAAAGTACAATCTTGAACTCGATGAGATGGGACGAGTCTTGTTTTCTCCTAAGCAAGAGCTCGCCTCTTTGCAACCGGTATGGACCTATGATGATTCAAACAGCTCAATTCTTTATCCTGAAATGTCAATGAATCATGACTTGTATGGCATCCCAAATGTTGTGGAAGTTATATATTCCGATGGCCGAGACTCGTACTACGCAAAAGTCGTCAATGATGATCCGAATAGTCCTACTTCTACGATCAACCGTGGTCGAGAGATTATTTATCGAGACACTAGCCCCAGCCTGGCCGGTATTCCGACAGATGCCCAGATTCAAGAGTATGCAAGAGAGTTGCTGAAGGCGCTATCCACAGTCGCTTATTCAGTAACGTATACTCATGGCTACTGTCCGGTTCGGCTTGGAGACTGCGTTCGAATAAATTACGCGCGTTCTGGAGTAACCGACGTAAAAGCGAAGGTGATAAGTCAGACGATCAAGTGCGAACCCGGTGCTCCTGTCACGGAGACAGCCATATTCTCAAAAAAAGTTATGGGGTGATAGAACATGAGTTTGTCAAGTGATCTGGTATCCCAGTTTGCTAAGATGGCCCAACCCGCCAAGAAAGAGCAAACTGAAACCACAGTATATGGCACGGTGGTTGTATACGAAGGGGCTACCTACGTCAAGCTGGATGGCTCCGATCTGATGACCCCCATTGAGACTACGACCGACGTAAAAAGCGGAGAACGAGTTACCGTGATGGTTAAAAACCATACGGCCACCATCACAGGTAATCTTAGTTCCCCCGCAGCTAGAAGTGGCGATGTAAAAGAGCTTGGGGACCAAATTTCAGAGTTCGAAATTATCATTGCCGATAAAGTTAGCGTCGAACAGCTTGAAGCTGAGATTGCACGTATTGACACTTTGGTTGCCGAGAACGTAACCATCAAGGAGCGTCTTACCGCAACTGAAGCAAGCATTGGGTCTCTTGAAGCAGATAATGTAGTCATCAATGAAAAATTAACGGCGCACGATGCTTCTATTGAGAACCTTGAAGCAACGAAGATCGATGCTGAGGTTGTTGAGTCAACATATGCAACCATTGAGAATTTGGAAGCGACAAATGCTACCATCAATAATCTTGAGGCTACGTATGGTGACTTTAAAAACCTGGCGACCGACAAATTCACCGCTATTGAAGCTGATATTGATGACCTTGAGGCTAAGAAATTGTCTGCTGAGCAAGCCGACTTGAGATATGCTAATATCGAGTTTACCAATATCGGTAAGGCTGCTATCGAGAACTTCTATGCCAAATCAGGTATCATCAAGGATCTTGTCATTGGCGATACAACCGTAACTGGTAAATTGGTTGGTGTAACCATCATCGGCGATCTTATCGAGGGTGGCACTATCAAGGCCGATAAGCTGGTTGTCCTGGGCAGTGACGGCTTATACTACAAACTGAACACTGACGGTATGTCCGTATCTGCGGAACAAACCGAGTATAACAGCTTGAATGGTAGCATTATTACAGCCAACACAATTACAGCAGAAAAGATTAATGTTAACGACCTGGTGGCATTTGACGCAACGATCGGTGGCTTCACTATTGGAGACTCCTCTATATATTCCGGAGTCAAATCGTCTGCGTCTAACACGACCCGAGGGATATTCTTGGGTAGTAATGGTGAGTTAAACGTTGGCGATGAGACCAATTACTTGAAGTATTACCGGGAAGTTACTGATGCAACGATCTATCAGGTAACTAAGAGGACTCTCATTTTCAAAGGCGAATGGAATTCTGCTACTGCCTATACGGTAGACGATGTCGTGACCTTCAATAGTGACTACTACGTTGCAACGGGTGATGCCACTGGAATGATCCCTGATACCGATCCCGGCTGGGAGCTTCTCTCCAGTGGCCCTTATGACGGCGATGTCTATACCAAGACAACAACCGTTATATCTGCCGAACCCACTGGAGGAACCGCGCTGGGTGTCGCCACCACGACCGGAGAAGAAGTATATTCGTACGTAGATGGGAGCACAACCAAGTATTATTGCCAAACCGGATCGGCAACATACAAACTTGCTATTTCGGCCGAAAGCATGATATTTAGTGCTACTGGTAAAACCGTGGATGACACCATCGGTGATGTACAGACATCGTTCAGCCAACAGAACGCTGAGACCATTGCAGCATGTAATGAAGCAATTGCAGAGGCTCTCGAAGGTTATGTGGAAAACGGCGACTATACACAGTTTAAAGAAAGTGTAGAGGCGCAGCTTGCCATCTTAGGCGATCGAATTACGATGAACTTCAACACCACGATCGAAGAAATCTCAAGTGTTGATGGCGAGGTTACAAGCAAGTTCACTGAGCTCTACAAGTATATCAACTTTACCCAAGACGGTATTGAAATTAGTGCCGGGGATAATGCTCTTAAGCTTATCCTTGATAATGACATGATATATTTCGAACAGAATGGTGTCCAAAAAAGTTGGTGGGACGGAAACGACTTCCATATTGGTAACATTATGGTTGACGTATCTGAGAGAGCACAGTTTGGTAACTTTGCATTTATCCCGAGATCTGATGGATCTCTTATGTTCCTGAAAGTAAATGACACATAAGGAGGTTAACGGTTAATGGCTTTGTCAGGAAGTGTATCGACAAACACCGGTATGGATGGCCGGTATTACAAGTTGTCATGGACCGCAACCCAATCCATTGCAAATAATACATCGACCATATCTTGGACTCTCGACGCCGTTGGCGCAGGCAGCAGATGGGAGGCAGAGCGAACTGTCTATGTCAACATCGATGGTGCCAGCGTTTATAGCAAAACCGCTTATGTAGAACGATATGCTGGTCGAGTTGCTAGTGGCACAAAAACCATTACACACAATACCGACGGGTCAAAATCGTTTGCAGTTAGCTTGGGGGCAGCCGTTTATTATTCTAGCGTGACCTGTACGGGCTCTGCTACATTCTCGCTGAATACGATCGCCAGAGCATCTGGACTGACGGTTTCAAACGGCACCCTTGGTACTGCACAGACTCTGACTGCCGATCGTAAAGCATCGAGTTTTACGCATACCCTAACCTGGACGTGTGGATCTTATAGCGGAACGATCGCAACTAAGTCGACCGCCACTTCCTGGTCTTTCACTCCGGAGATCAAATTGGCCAGTGGCGCTCCGAACGGAACGCAAGTATATTGTAGTTTCACCCTTACTACATATAATGGTTCGACGACAGTTGGTTCTGTCACGAAATCCGTATGGCTTACAATTCCGAGTTCGGTAAAACCGAGTATCAGCAGTATAACTGTTGCGGATGGGAAAGGATATTTGGCCACGTATGGTGGCTATATCCAGGGTCAATCGACACTACAGATAACCGTGAATGCGGCCGGTGCAAATGGATCAAGCATCTCTTCGTACTCGACCTCTGCAAATGGGTCCACCTATGGCAGCAATCAGTTCACAACCGGACCGATAAAGAATTCGGGGACCGTAACGATTAGCTCGACTGTTAAGGACAGCCGAGGCCGATCCGCGTCTCTATCCAAGAGCGTTACCGTTATTGCATACAGCATTCCGAAGATTACGCAGCTGAAAGTTCAGCGATGCAATCAGGACGGAAGTGCCAACGACCTGGGCTCTTATGCAAAGATCACATTTACGTACTCCGTAACAAGCTTATCTAATAAGAACTCAAACACTTGTGTTCTGAAATACAAACAGTCCAGTGCCACAGCCTGGACCTCTGTTACAGTTACTCCGACGTCATACAACATGACCTATAGTGGCGTCTTTGCAATGGACGAGGGCCACTCGTATGATGTCTCCGTGACAGTTACAGATGCATTCACAAGCGCTAGTGCGGCCACATCCGTATCTACCGGTTATTGTCTGTATCACATTCCGAGCTCCGGTAAAGGTATCACGTTCGGCGGTATTGCTGAATCCGATGGCTTTAACGTCAAAATGGAGTCTGAATTTACCGACGATGTGTCCGTGAAAGATGCTCTCTATATGGGTGGCGCCGGTGGCTCGTTAAGCGACGCCGAGAAAGCCATTTCGTTCCAAAATACAGCAAATGCTACTAACAAGCATAATGTAAAGATATTTGGTGGAGATTCTGGTTCCCAAGTTGCCTGCGGTATCCAAGACGTAAAGAACAACCGTCGTGTATGGGACTATAACGATAGCGCAAACAAGGTTACAGTTGGGCCGCTCACGCACTTTGAAAATGGCATAACAGAAACCATTCAAGTTCAACCGTCCGGAAACTGCAACGATCTCACAACTAGCGGCAATTATTATATTGGTGTTAATGGAACAAATAGACCAGTTGTGATAAATGGGTGGCTTACTGTTAAGTCATTTGGAGACCAGAACACTTGCTACCAGGAATTCGTAACGTACCAAGGCGAACGCTATCAGCGATGGAGAACCAATGGAACGTGGTCTGCTTGGACGCGAGATTATGGACAAAAGCTTTTATGGGAAGGCAATGTTTATATGAACGGTTCCCAAACTGCCACTCTAGCCGAAAAGGTAAGTGCCCAGCAAAATGGAATCGTTCTAGTATTTGCACGATTTGTTAGCGATACTACCAATCCCGTTGACCAGTTCAATTGCCATTTTGTTCCAAAAATGGCTGTTTCACTTCAGGGCGGTAAAGGCTTCTCCTTCCACATAACGGACCATTGGAATCAGGGCGTTAAATATCTCTACATACAAGACGCAAAGATCATCGGTAATGCCAACAACTCGGTTTCGAAGACCGTTGGCGGTTCCACGTACACAAATAACTATTATGTTATGCGGTATGTAATCGGCGTATAAACAACATTTTAGAAAGAACGGTGGTGAATAAATCATGAGCGACACAGTTCTGGTCGCCATTATCACTGGCGCCATGACCCTTATTGGAGTCATTATATCTACATGGAGTAGTAATCGATCAATAACAAAAGATCTCAACGATATCAAAGAAGAGAACAAGCACCAATCTCTGGATATCCTTAGACTTACCGTGATGAATCAAGACATGCCCGTTTCCGAGCGACTTATTGCTGGAAAGAAATATCTCAACCGAGGCGGAAATGGTGACGTAAAAATGTATTACGAGAAATTGGTCGAAGAACATACAAAATAAGGAGGTATATTAAAATGAAGCTGTCTAACAAGGTTTATGATGTTCTGAAGTGGATCGCTCTGTATCTGCTTCCTGCTCTGGGCACTCTGTATTTTGCCCTGGCTGGTATTTGGAACTTCCCCTATGGCGAGCAGGTGGTGGGCACTATCACTGCTGTGGACACTTTCCTGGGCGTTCTGCTGGGCATTAGCAACGCACAGTATCAGAAGGCTAAAGACACGATTGAGCAGTAACTAAAGAAAGAGGGTCCGTCACTATGACAGGCCCTCTTCTTTTTATTTTGGTATCATGTATGCTCGTATGAATGGGGCCTTACATGATACCTAAGTTGGCAAAACCACGTCATATAAGGCTTTACGATCTCAGCGTCAACTTTATTTTATACTGCGGCGAGTAGATTTTCATTCCCTTACCAGTCGTCATGTTATATTTAGAGGCATTGGCTTTTGTGATACGCACATTTGGTCCGCGATCATAATCTATGCGCTCGATTATGTCTCGGAGATACTGGTTCTTGATCTTGGCAGGTATCTCCGGATCTTCTAAAGCGTTTAGAGCATCCGTAAACTTTACTATCTTTTCTTTATAATCAATCTTGACCGGAATGCTATCTTGGGCTTTGCAAAGGGCGTCTTTAACTTCTTCTTTCTCTTTTAACAACTGCTCGTTTAAAGTTTGGAATATTTCGCTAGGCATTCTTTGCGCCGGATCTGGACTAGTTTGAGCTTTCCATTGAAGTATCTCTTGCGCTGCTAGATCTTGCAATTTCTTCTCAAGATTGGCTACAAGATTTTCATGTAACTTATTAGAGTTGTCCTGCTCTGAATCTACCAACATCTCAAAATCGGCAATGCATTTGCTAAGCGAGGTACGTACGTAATCCATGACTTCTCTAAAATCGGCAGAACCGCTCTTACAATGCACTTGATTATTGCATCTTAGTTTTGGCGGCGCATATTCAATCCCGTTCTTTACATAAGTGTTATAGCCTATCTTAGAACCGCATTTGCAATATATGATTCCGCTAAAAGGATTCTTAAGCGTTGTATCTGTTCTGGTTCTATGCCGATGACCTTTGATCTCGGCTGCTTTGTCAAATAATTCTTTGGATATTATGCCATCATGCTTACCTTCAAATACCAGGTATTCATCGATATTTACTTCAAGAGGATCTTCAGCAATCTTCTTAGCTTTAGGACGTAATATTTTAACTTCTTGATCCTCTATCGTTTTGATGGTTTGTCTCCAGTTCCATCTTACGCAACCGATATAATGTACATTTTCAAGCATGTCGAAGATCATACTTGGCTTCCATCGATCTTTCTTATCTCTTGTCTTAATATTCATAGATTCGAGTCTTCTGCAAATGGCCGTTGCTCCTATGTCTTCGGTGCAGTACCAGTGAAAGATCATTCTAACCACGTCAGCTTCGTCTTTCTTCTCAGCAAGTGTAAAGCAATCTTTATTTCCGTCTTTTATAGGTACTCTAATAAAACCAAACGGCGCCACAGAGCCTACGTAGTTCCCCGCTTTAACACTCGCTAGTTTTCCTTGTCTCTGGATCTTTTTGAAATATTCCAGATATTCATTACCTTTCTTTAGTTCTCTTTCAAAAGCGTCCCTATCATATTCATCACGCAAGTCATATACCCTGTATGGTGTGATTACGTACGTATTCGAGTATCGCAACAGCTTTATAAGTCGTCCAGCATCCTCTAAATCGCCACGAGATAGACGCTGCACGTCCACAACAAGTATTGCTTTGATTGCTGGGTTTTCTATAGCTTTTAGTAAACGAAGCATCTCGGGACGCTCATCAATCTGCTCGCCACTCCCAACTTCTTGATATTTGTTCTCGTCTGGTATTTCTCCGCCTAAATAATTCTCTGCATACTCTTTTAATATTTGAGCATGCCTCGCAAGGACCTCCTCAACCGATAATGATTTGTCATCAAATCTGGATTTTCTGTCATACTCCAACGTTTCATGGTTATAAAACTTCGGATATTCTTTGTACATTGGCGTTCTTCCTTCCCGAGTTGTTTTTTTTTTTGGTACTGCCGGGTTTATATTTGGCATCACCTCCTTCGCGAAAATTACAACTTGTATTATGAGAGAAAGAGAAAATTACCTCGATTGGAAGAGGCCAAGCCGTAACAAGTATCAAATGCGGAGCAGGTTTAAGCCCTGTGATTCTCATTCTCTTTATTTTTCGCGAAGGACACATGTTCCTTTATGAAAGAATACTAAGGAGGATTTACTATGGATTTGACCATGATCTTAGCGTTTATCGGAGCGTTTGCGATATCGTATTGGTTTGTGGAATTCGTAGATCGATTCAACAAGTAAAAACAAAGTGAGAGTTCGTACGCGGGCTCTTTCTTTTTAATCTAGATTTCATTTTCCGTACGCGGGTGACGGAAATGGATGATATTTTAATAAAGTCAGAAAGGAGAAAATTATGGAGTACATCATTGGTTTCGTTGCGGGGTGCATTCTTACAGGCATTGCTTCAGTTGTCATCTTCTGTGTCAGACATCCGATGCTCGGAACTCTCAAAGTTGACGAGACAGACCCCGAAAATATTAAGTGGCGTTTTGTAATTGCCAAAGATGTTGACTTCTCAAAAACGAAGCAAATCTATCTCAAAGTCGACAATTATGCGAACCTTTCGCAAGAATAACATCTTCTATTATGGAACATATATTTACAAATTCTGAAAGGAGACATTAAGATGAAAATCGAAACCATGTTGCGTGAGGAAATTCAGAACGAATTTGAGGAGCTTAAAAAACTTCAGGTTGGATCTGACCAGCATCGGGCAGCGGTTGATGGCATTTGCAAGCTCGTGGACAGAGCGACTGAGTACGATAAACTCGATGCCGAATGCAATGAGAAAAGTTTGAATCGAGGGTTCGATGAGGACTACAAATTGCGTCAGGCGGAAGATGAAAAGCGTGATCGTCGCATCAAGAACGCGATTGCTATTGCTGGACTGGTTGTTCCTGCGGTCATCACGATCTGGGGGACTGTCAAATCTCTCAACTTCGAAAAAGAAGGAACTGTCACAACGATTATGGGTCGAGGCTTTATCAACAAGCTTCTTCCTAAGAAGTAAAAACACAATCCAAGGAGGGAGTCCTACGTGGGCTCTTTCCTTTTGAGAAAGGGGATATTTCTATGTTGACCAAGAAAGAAAAGAAGGCACTTGATCTATTGCTCCGAATGAAAGGTTCTAAGAACTTTTTGGAGTTCATTCACGATGATATGCTGCTTAAGCGGGTCAGGATGATGGGCGTTAATCCTTATCGTCTCATGCGTAAGGTGGCAATTGAGCGAGGTCTGGAGATGTGCCAAAAGGCGATAGACAACGCCAATTCGCGAAAATAGCATGTTGTATTATGAGAGAGAAACAATTAGCTCATGGGGTTAGAGCGCTAGGTGTAGCCTAGAGGAGAATGGTCCGAGTCCATTATTGTTACTCTTTTAATTTTTGGAGGGCTTATGAGATACCACTATAAAAAGCCGATGATCTATTTATCTCTCTACGGTAAAACATATTCTTGCAACCATCCAGTTTATAGCAAGTGCACACTCTACCAGATCGACGGCAAAGGTCTGGCTGTTATCCAGCAACGCTATGATCCGGTTGATAAAGTAACCTGGTGGAGTGAGATCGATGAATACTTAACCGACGAGCTATATTTGCACCCGAGGTTCAAGGCATTCTTCGATGAGCGCGCGGGTCTGGCTGCAGACGGACTATATCCGACGGTTACTGTAAGACAACTTATGTGGGCACTTAAAATGCGTCCGTTAAAGAGAGAACGATGGGAGACTTGCTTCGATCGTCGAGCGATTTGAGGCTTTCGGTCTTAGAAAGGATGAAGGGGTATGGATGAATTGAAGATTACGAGCAAATTGATGACAAAAATTGTTTCTAAAGCAATTAAGTCGGCTGTGAAAAAGAAGCTGGGATACAACATCGATGTCCAGCTTCACGAACTCACAGCCACTATCAATGATGGAAAAGCACATGTCTACTTAAATGTCGAGGGCGATGTCAATGTTAATGAGTTTAAGAAGTTTACAAAAGTAATCGGTTTGGAGGACTGATTCCAAATGCTTAAACCCAACATGTTCCTAAAAAAAAATTCAGCAACCATTTTAACTGTTGCAGCTGCAGTAGGAGTTGTGGGTACTTCATTACTAACTGCAAAAGCAGCAATTAGGGCGTCAAAAGTCATTGAAGTTAAGGAAGAAGAAAAGGGCGAAAAACTTACATTAGGAGAAACCCTATCCGCAGTCTGGACCATTTATATTCCACCGATCATTTTAGGAGTGTCAACCGTTGGATGTATATTTGGTGCTAACATATTCAACAAACGCCAGCAAGCAAGTCTTGCTAGTGCTTATGCGTTAATTGATAGCTCTTACAAAGAGTATAAAGCCAAAGTCAAGGAACTTTATGGCGAAGAAACACACAACCGTATTATCGACGCCATTGCAGCTGAGAAACCAAAAGATATTTGTGTTCGTGCTGGCGGTCTAACCGAAACCTATACACAAGAGATGGATGAGGATAGTGAACCACGATTATTCTATGATGAATATTCGGGACGTTACTTCGAGTCAACTCCAGAAAAGGTTTTACTAGCCGAATATCACTTAAATCGGAACTATATACTAAGAGGTTTCGCTAGACTTAATGAATTCTATGAGTTCCTTGGTCTAGAGCCTACTGAGTATGGTGACGCTGTCGGCTGGGATATTTGCGGTGAAATCTATTGGATTGACTTTAACCATCGTAAGGCGATTATCGGTGACGATACTGATAGCTTTGAATGCTACATTATAGAAATGCCTTACTATCCCAGGCGAAGATTACATGGATCAATATGCCGATTGAAGTCCGCGAAAAAAAAACATCTCGTATTATGAAAGGAGTGAAAGCTTTATGAACGTAAAAATTGATATGGTGAAAGTCGCTACTATTGGTGGCATGGTACTTAGCCTCGCAGGAACGATTGCTGCGAGCTGGGCCAGCACCCAAAAGATGAACGAAACCATTACCAAGGAAGTCGAGAAAGCTGTCGAGAACCTTAAGTAAAGATAAAGGAGGTCTAATTTAGGCCTCTTTTATTTTTCAATTCAACGAACCGAAAGGAGAATCAACCTTGAGCAAACAAAATGCAGTAAAAGTTGTCCATGCTCTCAAAGAAACTTTTGAGAGACGAACACCCGAGATTCTAACGGGGATTGGAATCGCGGGTATGGTAACCACTACAGTGCTCGCAGTTAAGGCTACACCCAAAGCAATACTGCTTCTCAATGACCGTAAGGATGAACTCGAGACCGAGAAGCTTCCGGTTATAGAAGTAGTAAAGACCACATGGAAGTGCTATATTCCGGCGGTCGTGACTTGCAGTGCGTCCATTGCATGCTTGATTGGCGCAAGCTCCGTAAATCTCAAACGTAATGCAGCACTCGCAACGGCATACAAATTGTCCGAAACGGCCCTCGCCGAGTATCGAGATGCTGTGATAGAGACAATCGGAGAGAAGAAAGAGCGGGATGTACGAGACAAAGTCGCGGAGGATCGGGTCAAGAAGAATCCCGTAATGAAGAACGATGTGATCGTAACCGGGAATGGAACAACACTCTGCTATGATGCAATTAGCGGAAGATATTTTCAGTCCAATCTTCAGAAGATCGAGTCCGCAAAGAACAAAATCAACGAGCGTATGCTTTGCGAAAATTACGTCGCATTGAATGATTTTTACGAAGAGCTTGGCATGGAACCCACAAAGATTGGCGATGACCTCGGTTGGAACATCTTTGGGGACGGGCTTATCGACATTTCTTTCAGCTCGCAGCTTGCAGATGATGGGACACCGTGCCTTGTCATGGACTACAGTGTGGCACCTCGGTATAACTACTATAAGAGCTGATAATCCGCGAAAAAAACATATCGTATTATGAGGAATACCTACGTAACTTTTATATTCTGAAAGGAGAAATTAAAAATGAGCGAAATTAAGAACAATGGTAAGGTCGTCGAGATCGTCGAAGAGGCTAAGGAATCCAAGTTCAAGGTTGCTGTTTCCAAGATCGGAGAAGGTATTAAGAAGAATCGGAAGAAGATTATCGTGGCGGGTGTCGCGATTATCGGAGCCGGTGTCGGAATCTATCTGATCAAGAACAACCTGAACATGGACGTCGAGGTCCTTGACGATGTCGCGGACACGATCGATGTTTCTGACTGCGCTGAGGTTATTGCCGAAGCAGAGTAAGTGAACGGAGGTTCGAAAAGGGAGAGTACCTGTAACAGGGTGCTTTCCCTTTTGCCTTTTCGAAAGGAGTCATGTATGAATAAATATTCTTATGACGGCCCGGTCAAAGAATTTGATACTGTCGTTTCAAATCGCTGGACCGGATCTACGTACGCTGTCTCTGCTGAAAAAGCGAGAAGCAATCTGATTTATCAATACAAGAAAGCACGTGGAAAGACTGCCAGCACGAAGATTACCCTTCCTGGTAAGCTGACCATTGATATTTGAAGGGAGAAATTTATATGGAAGAGTATAAACCCAACGCTCATCGTTCTAAAGAAGAAGCGACCAATCCCAAGGACAAGAAAGTTGAGAAAGTCGTTCATGGAACTGTAAAAACTCGAAAGAAAAGTGGGCTTGAGAAAGCGAGGGGACTCTTTATCTCCGATGATGCTGCTAATCTCAAGTCTTATGTCGTCATGGACGTTTTGATCCCGGCGTTTAAGAAGGCAATCTCCGATATTGTTACGAATGGCATCGAGATGATCCTTTATGGCGAGACTGGCAGAACCAAGAGAAGCTCTCCTGCCGGAAGCGTTTCTTATCGAAACTTTTATGATCGTCGAGACGATGATCGCCGTCGGCTCAATTCTCCGGTAAGAACGGGATACAGTGTCGATGATATTGTTCTCGAATCTCGTGGTGAGGCGGAGGATGTCTTGTCTCGCATGGATGAGCTCATCGAAATGTATGGTGTCGTCAGCGTTGCAGATCTGTATGACCTGGTAGGTACGACTGGTAACTACACCGACAATAAATACGGCTGGACGAATATTCGTAACGCAGAACCTATCAGAGTTCGAGACGGATATTTGCTTAAGCTTCCGAAGCCGTTGCCGATTTAAGGAGGATAACTAATGGACTACAAGTTCAATTATCAGGCTGCCATTCAGCAGTTGAAAGACATGGCCATGATCGATCTTATGACTTCTTTGGCTCCGGACGATAAGACCAAGAAGCTTATTGGAGAGACCATGGCTATTTTTGTGAAGAACGGGATTCCAGTAGACATTGCGATGAAAATCGTAACCGAGCTGGGCGATATTTTTAGTAAGAAGGAGAATGAATAATGAAAGTCAATGATATTCTGAACGCCGCATCCCGCACTGTGCATCGTGTCGGGTTTAAGATCAAGAAGGCAAGTCCTGAGATTCTGGTCGTCGCCGGTATCGCAGGCGTTGTTACATCTACGGTTATGGCATGCAAGGCCACAACCAAGGCTGGCGAAATCCTCGATACTCACAATGATGACATGGATAAGATCCATCAGGCGTCCGAACTGGAAACCGCAGACTATACGCCCGAAGACATGAAGAAGGATACGGTCATTGTCTATACGCAGACTGCAGTTAAGTTTATCAAGCTGTATGGTCCTTCTGTACTGCTTGGTGCTGCTTCTATTGCATGCATCGTGTCTTCTCATAATATTCTGAAGAAGAGAAACATTGCTCTGGCTGCTGCCTATGCTGCGGTGGATAAGGGCTTCAAGGATTATCGCGGTCATGTTGTTGAGCGCTTCGGCGAAGAGCTTGACAAAGAGCTTCGTTATAACATCAAGGCCAAGGAATTTGAGGAGACTACCGTTGACTCTAAGGGCAAGGAAAAGAAGGTAACGACGACCGTTCAGGTTGCTGATCCCAATATGACCAGCGAGTACGCCCGCTTCTTTGACGAGGCTTGCCGCGGTTGGACTAAAGATCCTGAGTACAATCTGATGTTCCTGAGACAGCAGCAGAATTGGGCGAATGAGCTTCTGAAGTCCAAGGGTCATCTGTTCCTCAATGAAGTTTATGACATGCTGGATATTCCTCGCACTAAGGCTGGCCAGATTGTTGGTTGGGTCTATGACGAGGAGCATCCTGTGGGCGACAACTTCATTGACTTTGGCATCTATCGCGCAAACATTGAGGAGGTTCGTAACTTTGTGAACGGGTACGAACGTACTATTCTTCTGGACTTCAATGTGGACGGTCCGATTCTCGATATGATTTGAATGCGAGGACTCGATGCCATAGGGTCTGGAAATATGTGGCAAGACATGATGGACTATCCGTGGCTCTTCAGCGTTTGATGGGCCACGGGTTTATATTTTGAAAGGAGTTTATGATGGTTATTGAATTTAAGACGGTGGCTAAGCTTGTTGGTATTGCGGTTGGTGCGGTTGCGGCCATGGTTGTCGCCGACAAGATCATCGACAAAGTTTACGATAAGAATCAGGTCGAGGACGCTTCCGAAACTTCAGAGACCGAGGTCTCCAAAGAGACGACCAAGTTCGTTACTCGCGCGGCGATTGCCCTCGCAACAATCGCGATTGTTGCAGATCGGGCGATTAGAATTGGCTTGGAGTTTGGCGCTGTTGCTGGCGCTGGAATCGCAACGCGAGGCAATATGACAACCGATCAACTGCTAGTCATTGTCAATGACGGAAAGGCCTTCCATTCGTTTATGAATGAGATTTGGAAGGTGGTGCGTGTCTAATGAGCTTTCAGGAGTGGAAAGAGAAAAATCCCAAGGCAGTCAAGATTATCAAAATCGTAGCAATTGTCGGCACGATCTCTATTTGCTATGTGTGCCATATAAAGGGAGTACGTATCGAGATCACCACTCAGAATTTCAGAGACATTCGCAACGCCGATATTGGCTATTCCGAAAATCTTAAAAACGCTGCTCTTGGAATCGAAGCGAGGAGTCTTGACGCATCGAAGACATGGGCTCGACGTGCAGCCATCATAGCTCCCTATGTCTAATAATGGGAGGTGACGCGTTATGACTGGACGAGAGTTGATCATTTATATTCTCGAGCACGGCCTGGAGAACAAGGAGTTGTTTGACGGTGGTATCATCTTGACAGATGAACAGAAAGCAACCGAGTTGAACACCGGCGTTGAGTCTGTCAGAGTTTTGTACAGACTCGGTACAGTTCCGGGCTTTAAAATCGGCAACTCTATATTTTTCTTGAGCGGCATGTAAGGGGTAAGTAATCAAACAGAGGGGAGCGATAACTCAATGAACAGATTTGAAACTGGTTTATCTGTCTTGGATTTCGCGTTGGAGACGAAGAGAAAGCGACATATTATTGGAGGGATTCTGATTAGTGCCGCTTTACTTTTCGGCGGTTTGGCATATACAGTCATAACGTTAAGATCAGAATCAGAAGGAGACGATGACGAAAATGGGAGATACCATGAATAAATTCTTTATTTTTGCAGTCGGTGCTGCGCTTGGTTCGCTTGTAACCTGGAAACTCGTAAAGGGTAAATACGAGCGCATTGCTCAGGAGGAGATTGACTCCGTTAAGGAGGTCTTCTACAGACGCGGCCAGACTGATATTTCTGCTGAAGCAGAAGATGATGCCGAAGAGGTAGAGGAGTCCGACGACGGTCCGACCGAAGAAGAAGTTTCCGAATACAAGGACATTATCAACAAACATGGATATTCTGCTGTGGAGGGAGTTGAAACTATGCACGATAAGCCTTATGTGATTGCCCCTGAAATCTTCGGGGATGACCCGGATTATGAAACGGTCAGTCTGACCTATTATGCAGATGGCGTTCTTACTGATGAGGATAACTGCATTATCGATCCGGGTGAAATTGAAGACATGATCGGTGAGGAGTCTCTGGATCATTTCGGTGAGTATGAGGACGACTCTGTCTTCGTACGAAATGAAGAGCGAATGATTGATTACGAGATTCTTGCCGTAACCAACAACTATGACGATTGAGGATAAGATCAAAAACTCATATTTTGAGTGGATGGTCGACCTTGTATGTGGAAACAGACTTTCAAAAGAGATTTCCTATAGGAAGTTATTGACTTTATTGCACACTATCGAGTTTCGATATTCCATCCAGAGAGATGAAAACCGAGCTAGAGACGGTGTTAACCTCCGATACAGGTACTCGTTTGTCAACGGTTATGATGATTTGTCTGAGTTTATTGATGGCCCATGCTCCGTGCTTGAAATGATGGTGTCGCTTGCAATCGAATGCGAGGACATTATGGATGATCCGGCATACGGAGACAGAACTGCTCAATGGTTTTGGGGAATGGTTACCAATCTTGGACTAGGCGATATGTACGACAAGAACTTTGATAAAAAAGAAGCTGTCGATCGGATTAACCGATTTCTCGATAGAGATTATTCGCCTGACGGTAAAGGAGGCCTATTTACCGCTAGGCATTCTCGTCGAGACATGCGCAGACTTGAGATCTGGTATCAGATGCAAGAATTCTTGAACGATATTGTGTGATATTTGAGTAAGGAGACAACATCTAATGCTTGATTTTCTGATGATTTCCACACGCAACAGTAAGCGTGGCGTGACGGAGATTTATCCTAAGTTCATTATAAAGAAGTCAAGCGACTTGATGATCCGAGGCGGAGACTTCTATGCCATTTGGGTTGAAGATCGCGGACTTTGGTCTACGGATGAGCAAGATGCATTAGATTTGATCGACCGAGAGCTCGATGCATATGCGGAGAAGAATAAAGATAAGTTCGATGGAATCCCTAAGATTCTACACATGTGGGATGCAGAGTCTCGTATGATTGGTTCTTGGCATCAGTATTGCCAAAAAGACATGCGAGACAACTTCCACATGCTTGATGAGAAACTTATATTTTCTAATGCCCCAACAAATAAAAAGGACTACGCAAGCAAACGGCTTAGCTACCCGCTTGAGCCTTGCGATATTCCGGCATATGAAAAACTGATTTCGACTCTATATTCTCCTGAGGAGAGGCGTAAGATCGAGTGGGCGATTGGGTCCATTGTGTCTGGCGATTCTAAAAAGATCCAAAAGTTCATGGTGATGTACGGAGCTGCCGGTACGGGTAAATCTACGATTCTTAATATCATCCAGCTGTTGTTTGAGGGTTATTACTCGGTGTTCGATGCGAAAGCATTGGGGTCGGCTAATAACTCTTTTGCTTTGGAAGCATTTAAGGCGAATCCTCTGGTGGCAATTCAGCACGATGGTGACCTGTCTAGAATTGAGGACAATACCCGACTTAACAGCCTCGTATCCCATGAACTTATGACCGTGAATGAGAAGTTTAAGACGACATATTCTAGTCGGTTTAAATGTTTCTTGTTCATGGGCACCAACAAGCCGGTTAAGATTACGGACGGTAAATCGGGCCTGATTCGAAGACTGATTGACGTTCATCCGACTGGCAATAAACTAAGCACTAGAGAATACAAAAGCGCCGTAAAACAAGTCGCGTTTGAACTCGGGGGAATTGCCTGCCATTGTAGAGACGTCTACTTGGCGGACCCCGGAGCATATGACGATTATATTCCTGTGGCAATGCTTGGTGCGTCAAATGATTTCTATAACTTTGTCATTGACTCGTACCATATTTTCAAAAGAGATAATGGTACTAGCCTGAAGGCTGCTTGGGAAATGTATAACAACTATTGCGAGGAAGCAAAAGTTGGTTATCCATATAACAAACGGAACTTCAAAGAGGAGCTTAAAAACTACTTCTGGGATTACAGTGAGCAATTTGTGACTGCTGAGGGCACGAGACTCAGATGTTATTATTCCGGATTCAGAACAGACAAGTTTGAGACAGAGCAGGAAGAAAGCAAAGCCGAGCAGGCTCAAATGTCTTGGATCAAGTTGGATGCTGCAGAATCTATATTTGATAAAGAATGTGCTGACTGCCCTGCTCAGTATGCAACTTCGAAAGGCACACCAAAGAAGGCATGGGCCGAAGTCGTTTCAACATTGTCTGAACTGAACACTCGAGAGCTTCACTATGTCAAAGTTCCAGAGAATCACATCGTCATCGACTTTGATATTCCAGATGAGAAAGGAGAGAAGTCGTTTGATCGCAATCTTGCTGCTGCTTCTGCTTGGCCTGCTACTTACGCTGAGCTTAGCAAAAGCGGTGCTGGCATACATCTGCATTATATTTACAGTGGCGATGTTAGCGCTCTTAATCGCGTGTATTCTGATCATGTAGAGATCAAAGTATTTACTGGCAAAAGTTCACTTAGAAGAAGGCTTACCAAATGCAACGATTTACCTATTGCAACGATTAGCTCTGGGCTGCCATTGAAAGGAGAAGATAAAGTGGTAAACTTCGAAGCTGTGAAGAATGAAAAGGGGCTTCGAACGCTAATAGAAAAGAATCTTAATAAGGAAGTTCATCCGGGGACTAAACCGAGTGTTGACTTCATCTATAAGATTTTGGATGATGCATACAAAAGCGGCTTGAACTACGATGTAACTGACCTCAAAAACTCGGTGTTTGCATTCGCAGCAGGGAGTACGCATCAAGCGGACTATTGCATCAAACTCGTAAATAAGATGCATTTTAAGTCCGACGACCCGTCTCCTAATGTTGAGAATGAGGAATCGCCGATTGTCTTCTACGACGTTGAGGTCTTCCCGAATCTTTTCTTGGTTAACTGGAAGGTCCAAGGCAAGGGCATGCCGGTCGTTCGAATGATCAATCCGAGTTCGTCTGAGATTGAAGAGCTTATGCGATGCAGACTTGTCGGCTTTAACTGTCGTCGGTACGATAATCATATTTTGTACGGACGACTGATCGGGTATGACAATGAGCAGTTGTACGAGCTGTCGCAAGCGATCGTTAACGGTGATAAGAAAGCATTTTTTGGAGAGGCATACAACGCATCGTATACGGATGTTTATGACTTCTGTACAAAGAAGCAATCCCTGAAAAAATGGGAAATTGAGCTGGGAATTCACCATCAAGAGCTTGGTCTTCCTTGGGACAAGCCGGTTCCGAAAGAAATGTGGACGAAAGTCGCCGAGTATTGTGACAACGATGTTATTGCAACTGAGGCGGTCTTTGATGCTCGCCAGGGTGACTTTGTGGCAAGAAAGATTCAGGTTGACCTGGTCAAGTTGCTGCATGGCGTTAACAGCGTGACAGTCAACGATACGACAAACGCACTGTCTACGAAGATTATATTTGGTGCCAATCGTAAACCTCAGGGCGTATTCAATTATCGAGATCTGTCCAAGCCGGTTAGTCCGGATCGATATGAAGAATACCGAGAGAAGTTTGGTCCTGAGTATATTTTCCGAGTTTTTGATGAACAAGGTCTGCCGCTTTATACAGACTTCAATCCTGGAGAGACATATCCTCCTGGATACAGTATTCTTCCGTTCTTTCCGGGGTATGAATTTGATCATGGTAAGTCCACATATTTGGACGAGGAGATCGGCGAAGGCGGAAGGGTATATTCTGAACCAGGGATGTATGGTGACGTATGGGACGGAGACGTTGCCTCCATGCATCCGCACAGTGCTATCTTTGAATGTGTCTTTGGTCCGGAATATACCAAGCGGTTTCAGGATATTGTGGACGCTCGTGTGGCAATCAAGCACAAGGACTTCGAGTCTGCTGCATTGATGCTGGACGGTGCACTGAAGCCTTATCTGACAGAAGAGCAGGCGGCCGATCTTGCTCAGGCACTGAAGATCGTCATCAATTCGATTTATGGCCTGACGAGTGCCGCATTTGAGAATCCATTCCGTGATCCTCGAAACAAGGATAATATCGTGGCAAAGCGCGGAGCTCTGTTTATGACTTTGCTCAAGCGAGAGGTTCAGAAGCAGGGCTACACCGTTGCTCATATTAAGACAGACTCCATCAAGATTCCCGATGCGACACAGTATATTATGGACTTTGTTATTAAGTTCGGCAAAGAGTATGGCTATAAGTTTGAGACAGAGGCCAACTTCGAAAAGTATTGCCTTGTAAATGATGCTGTGTATGTCGGTAAGTTCAAGGATGGCAAGCACGCTGGCGAATGGACCGCAACCGGTACTCAGTTCCAAGTTCCGTACGTATTCAAGAAACTCTTTAGCCATGAGCCTATTGAATTTGAAGATATGTGCGAGACGAAGGCTGTAAGTACGGCATTATATTTGGACATGAACGAGTCTCTCCCCGAAAATGAGCATAACTATCAGTTTATTGGAAAGATTGGTTTGTTCTGCCCGATTAAGCCCGGCCATGGCGGCGGTGAGCTGCTCCGTGAATCTAAGGACAAGGAAGGCAATATCAAGTATGCTTCTGCAACTGGTGCCAAGGGCTATCGCTGGCTGGAGTCTGAAATGATACGGACGCTTGAAAGGCAAAATGATATTGACCGGTCTTACTATGACAAGCTCGTCAACGATGCTATTGAAACGATCAGTAAGTACGGCGACTTCGAATGGTTTGCTTCGGACGATCCTTATATTTGTGATAAGGTGGACTGGCCGCCCGAGGAAAATCTGCCATGGTGCGACGAACCGGACATGTTCAAGGTTCGCTAAGTTTACAACTCCTATTATGAGTACAGAAAGGAGTGTTTACTATGGCACAAAACCAGATTATTCTTTATGGCATTGGTGGGATTGATACCCAATATGTTGCGATCGAATATCAGATCGTCGAGAACCGTCGGGGCCTGCCGATTAAGGCGCGAAGACGTTATCTTGTAGGAATTGCGGGGCTTATGATAGCCTGTAATCCTACGATTGAGCACGTTTACGCAGTCTTCAATCGAAAGGGCCTTGCGCAGGAGTATCGCGATTCGATATTCGACAGGAGCAACCCGGTAGAATCCCGCTACATATTCAAAGATACACTGGAAAGTGAAGGAGAACTCATTTTGTGAGCCGTTTAGAGGACTGAGGAAACTTGGTCCTCTATTCTTTTTAAATTTATATTTTCAAAGGAGATTAGTATTATGAATATCACCATTGCGCCTCGTGGCATCCTGCAGATTGACGACGCGAGAATCACTTACAAAAATTTTAAGGGTGAGGGCACCAAGTATAATCGAGCGGGTGACCGTAACTTTGCTCTGATCATTCCCGAAAAAGGAATGGCCGATGATCTGATCGAAAGAGGCTGGAATGTTCGAATCAAGCCTCCTCGGGACGAGGATGACGATCCGTTCATGTATCTGCCCGTTAAGGTAAAGTTCAACGATCGTGGTCCTAACTGCTATCTGGTCACCGGCAATCGTATGAACCGTCTGGATGAGGAGAGTATCGCTTGTCTGGACGACATTGATATTCTCAGCATCGATATGGACATTCGCCCTTATGATTGGGTTATTCAGGAAGGCACCCCCAATGAGAAATCCGGTCGTAGTGCATATCTTCAGAACATCAAGGTCACCCAGCGGATCACCGATCGATTCGCAAGGGAGTATGAGGATGGCTATCCCATCGAAGACTGATTCGCGAAAGTAACACGTTCCTTTATGAAAGGAGTGAACAATTATGAAATTCGTGGCCAATGTTGTCGGAACTATGATCGTTTACGTCGCTGCGGGTGCCGCTTGCATTATCGGGATGCAGGCCGGGACCAAGCTGTTCGACGAAAAGATCGGTCCTGCAATGGACAAGAAGCTTCATAAGAAGCACTAAGTCAAAGTGTAGAGCACTGAGGAAACTTGGTGCTCTATTCTTTTTGCGCCTATAGCTCAACGGCAGAGCGGCTGGCTCATAACCGGACGGTTCCGGGTTCGAATCCCCGTAGGCGCACCAAATAGGTCCCTGGGAGGGAAAATATCATGGAAAAGAACAAAATTAAGTTGTACGGCAACAAAGCTTGGGGTGTTGAAGTATCAGAGCACGGATTACAGAATGGATATTTAGATTACAAGGCGCTGGCAGACATTGTTGGTGACTGCATTCTGAATAATACTGTCCGAGCGGAAACAATGGAAGATTGGGAGATCATCGCTGGAGAATTCAACAAGATGGTCTTCCAGGATTATATTATCTCTGAGTATGGATACGAAGTTCTAGAGAAACTCACTGACGAGCTCGTATTCTACAACGAGAAGCTTGATATTTACATCTGGGCTGTTACACATTTTGGAACAAGCTGGGATTATGTTCTTACCGATGTTGAATTGACTCGAGAGGATGATTGACATGCTAAATTTCTATTATCGAGTTATGTGGGCCGAATTCTAAGGTACGGACGCATTGTATGAGGATTATATTATTCATGTGATCGGAACCATTGGATTGAACGCTATGCGAGACAATAACTTACTTGAGTGTTGTGGTGAAATTGACGGGCGTAAACTTTATGCCCTATGCCCAGCACCAACTTTGAAGGGGCGACTACATGATGAGAACTGAGAAGTGGTATCAAAGACGTTTGGCCGCATATTTCACAGAGCATTATCTTCAATACGAGGACATTGCTGAGTTTTGGAATGACCCGGCTATGAATCAATGGCTATTTGATATTCCAGAATTAAACGAGCGAGTTGAGTTAACTTGCTATGATGACGGTCGGGTAACGAGCGCCGTTTACCCAATCCGTCGATAAGGTCGTCTTGGGCTCGTCTACGGACGGGCTCTTTATACATATTAAAACATATTTTGAAAGGAGCAAAAACATATGTACTACCTGTCCAAGAACACTGACAAGATCTTCACCGAGGCCCAGATCAGCATCGTAAATGATATTTATGGTGAGGGCGAGCTGGAGAGATGTCTGGAGACCGAGACCTTTGTTCCCATCGAGGAGCCCAGTGTCATTGACCTGATCATGAGCAAGAACATGCCGGCCGCGGCAATCCGCTATCGCGAGATCCACAACTGCAAGCTTAAGGCTGCCTATGACACCGTGTATCAGATGAGACGTGATATTTACCGCTTCAACAAGCGGAATAGCAAGAAGGAGGAGAAGTGCAATGGATAATTATCACAAAGATTTGCTCAACGGACTTTACGGCGATAATGCTTGGAAAAAGTATTACCAGAACGATATCGATGTGATCCATCAAGTCTATATGAAGACGAACAATGTTCCGTCCGTTGGTAGAGAAACTGCTGAAAGGAGCTATCATATGTACTGTGATATTCGCAACCGCATCAAGAACGTCAAGTTCAACCCTCCGGCCACAATTGTCTTCTGGACGGATAGCACCATGACTGTCGTGAAGTGTGAGAATGAAGACTACGATCCCGAAAAGGGCCTGGCCATGTGCATCTGCAAGAAGATGCTTGGCAATAGGGGCAACTATTACAACGTATTCCGTAAGTGGCTACCGAAGGAAGATGACTCGGATCCGGATCAAAACCTTCTGAGAAGCATTAAGCCCATGACATTTAAATTCGATCTTAAACCGATTGATATTAATAAAAATCTGTTTGAGGTTCTTACTGGCGCTCTTGGTGGAACCACGATCCAGTTTGAGACGAAGAAAACCGAAGAAAATGAGTAAGCCATTTCTCTACGACTACCAGATGGATGCTGTCAAGAAAATGCGAAACGGATGCATCTTGAATGGCGGCGTGGGAAGCGGAAAAAGTAGAACGGGTCTGTACTATTACTTCAAAGAGCAAGGTGGTAGTATAGGCCCCGACTACGTCCCTATGCAAAATCCAAAAGACCTTCATATTATTACGACGGCGATGAAGCGAGATTCAAAAGAGTGGGAAGGAGAACTGGCATATTATCTCATTTCCACGAATCCGGAACTAAGTCTTTACAAAAACAAAGTCATTATTGATAGCTGGAACAACATTAAAAAGTATAAGGATGTTCACGGAGCATTCTTTATATTTGATGAGGACCGTGTAACCGGTAAAGGAACTTGGGTAAAGACGTTTTTGAATATTGCTCGTAAGAACAAATGGATCATTCTCTCAGCGACGCCAGGCGACACTTGGGAGCAGTATATTCCAGTGTTTATCGCAAACGGCTTCTACAAAAGCAAAACGGAGTTTAGTAGAGAGCATATTCAATATGATCCTCATTGTAAAAACTACCCGAAGATTGTTGGATACCATAATACCGGACGACTCATCCGACTGAGAAACCAAATTCTGATAGATATGGATTTCTCGAGGAAGACTGTGCCTCATCACGAGAACGTTTATGTTAAGTATGACACAGCAAAATATCGAGAAGCCATGCGAACTCGCTGGGATCCATTTAAAGACGAACCAATTCAGCAAGCTTCTGGTCTTTGCTATGTCTTAAGACGAATCGTGAATGAGGACGAGTCTAGACAAGTAGCTCTAATGGAATTAGCTGAGAAGCATCCGAGAATGATCATATTCTATAGCTACGACTACGAGCTTGATATTTTAAAAGGACTATATTATGGGCCAAAAACAAAAATCGCAGAGTGGAATGGGCATCAACATCAACCTGTACCAGAAGGAAATGCTTGGGTCTATCTTGTCAACTATGGAGCAGGCGCAGAAGGATGGAATTGTATCAGAACCGATACCGTTGTGTTTTATTCCCAGACTTACAGCTATAAGACCTTGTCTCAAGCTGCAGGCCGCATTGATCGCCTTAACACTCCATTCCGAGATCTCTACTATTATCATCTCAAGTCCCGGTCCGGAATTGACCTCGCGATCAGCAAAGCACTGAGTGAAAAAAAACAGTTTAATGAAACTAGATGGGTTAAATGGTGAAAAACATGAATGGTTTGAAAAAAATTAAGGTTTTCTATTTTGAGCAGGGGGACCATCAAGGAGTCGATGAATCACGTAGGAATTGGGACCTAATTATGGCTCGAACCGAAGATGATGCTGAGAAATTGTTCAAAATTATGAACCATCGAAGACTGTCTGACAACGAGATATTCTTTGGATTGGTCGAAGAGGCGATGCCCTAATGTTAAAACCGGATTGGATGCCGACTAGCTATCATATGTAGTTATGCCCCTTAAATGGGGGCTTTATATTCACGGAAAATTGAAAGGAGTAACTTATGAAAATCTATATTCCTTCGAAGAATTATACTGGCAAGCCTATCGCATATTTTGAAGACGGCGAGAAGGAAGATCTGGATAAGCTGATCGACCTGGAAGAGAATTATAACATCGAGGACGGCGTGCTTTTCTGTAAGCAGTCTGGTTGTATGCCTGTATATTCGGTCATCTGTATGTGATATATCTTCAAAGTATAGCAGATCTAAGGTCCCTTATGGGGACGTTGAACGTTTGAGAGGAGTTAAAATGATCAGAACTGAAAATTGGTGCGGGTACGATATCCGCTTTATCGAGATTGACGGGGAATGGTGGGCCATTCTGAAGGATATTTGCGATGCATTGAATCTGAGGACTGCCGCAATTGCCCAGCGTTTGAGCCCCGACATGCTTGAACGAGTTCTTGTCGAGAGAGATTCAACGTCATTTGAAATGACCTTGAATGGCACTCGGCCCGTAAAGTCTATCGACAGAGCAGCCATCAGCAAGGATATTGGTCGTAAACCCGGCGAATGGAAGACTCATTGGATGCTTGTTGTTAATGAACTCGGTATCTATGAGGCTTTGTTTGCCAGTAGACGGCTAGAGGCTCGTAAGTTCAGAATATGGGCGGGTACGGTAATGCAGAGACTTCGCTCTAAGGTTGGCCTTCAGCAGTATGAAGTCATGCGGATGACCGAGCCCGAAATTCAGGATGACATTGATCATATTCTCGACACTCTGTATTGGGATGAAGAAAAGAAATGTGTTATGCAATCTGTTACGGTCCAGGGCGGAGATGTTGAACAGGTACCTTTTAAGGGCTGATATTTTAAGGAGGACTTATGACCGAAAGAGAACGAATCATCGAGGTTCTTGATGCTATCGAGAACGGCATGTGCAAGGTGGCCGAGACCCGGGATATTTGGCAGAATGATTTGGTCTACGCTCTGTGCGAGGGTGAGAGAATCCTGCTGACGGCTCGGCTTAAAGAGCTGAATAAAAAGAAGAAGGAGCCTGAGAAGAAGTCGGAAAAGAAGACAATGACTTGCCGAGAGTGGATCACCAAACACGATCCTAAGAGCATGGATCTAGGGTTTATCGCTGGTATAGTTGGTTGCCCCGACGAGCACGGCCTTGCCTCGAAGCCGTCTACCTGCGACGTAGATGCTAAGTGTTATGCTGTAAGTGAATCCATATGTCAAGCTTGCTGGGGTCGTCCGATAGAGCACGATCCTTCTAAGGAGTAACTTTATGCTTGATATTTTAAAGCGAGGAGTATCTGCTGGGTATCTGATTGGACTGTCGGCCCATATTTATGGCTCCTGCGAGAATAAAATCGTGGGGGCCTTTCTCTTTGGGCTGGGGCTACTGACAATTTGTGCATTCAAACTTAATCTCTTCACCGGAAAAGTTGGAGAAGGCAAGCTCGGAGAGTGCGCATTGATATTTGTGGCTAATGCGGCGGGCATCTTCCTAGCAGTCTATCTCCTGAAGTGGCCGCCCTGGTACTTCTCCGCTGGGGTGGCTTGTGGAACTCTTATGCAGATGGGCGTAGCATTATATTCAAAGCACCCTTGGGCTACGGCCATGTGTGTTGCAGCATTCTTACTCTCTGGTTCAAACCATTGCGTTGCCATGCTCTATAATGCGGATCTCGCATCTGTAGAATGGTGGGTTATATTCTCATTTGCAGTTATCGGAAACGTTGTCGGTGCTAAGCTCATAGCATTCGGAGGAGTTAAAAAGGAGGTTACATAATGAACGGAGACGGTTACAAGGAAGTATATTTCGACCAGTATTGTCCTAAGTGTGAGCACGAGAAGCTGGACGAGACAAAAGATCCCTGCGATCTCTGCCTTGCATATCCCATGAACTTGTATTCCCATAAACCAATTCATTTTAAGGAGAAGGAGTCATGACACCTGAGGAATTATATCTTGCTAATGAGCAACTTGTTTTTCATGTCCTTAACAAGAAGTTTCCATGGGGGCTATATGACGAAGATCTACAGCAATGCGGACGAATTGGATTGTGGCAAGCATGCTTAACTTTTGATGAGGACATAGCTAAGTTTGCAAGTTATGCCTGTCCATGTATCGCAAATGCAATTAAGATCGAGATTCGGTCGCGAAATGCTAAGGGAAGGAATCCGAAATCGTCTGGCTATATTCAGATCTCATTAGATGAACCATCCAAAAATCAAATTAAAAGCGAAGAGTCTACTTCTATTCAGGAACTTATTCCTGGAGATCCTGACGTTGGGTTTCTAGATATTGAGGGCCTATGGAACAGTCTCACACCAAAAGAAAAGACCGTTTTTCGATATTTAGTGGATGGGTGGTACCAGAGAGAGATTGGCAAAGAACTGGGCGTGACTAGAGCTTATGTGAGCCAAATAGTTGCTCGAATAAGAAAAAAATTCAATGAATACATCTGAGATTCGGGAACTGATGGATATTTGAAAGGAGTATAAAATGTCTACCATTTATTCCATGCCTCGTTGCTCTGGGAAGACTACTATGCTGATCAAGAGGTCTTCTGAAACCGGAATGACGATCGTTGTTCCTACCATGGCTATGCGCGATCAGGTGAAAAAAGAGGCTTTTGATCTTGGCCTTAATATTCCTGATCCCATCACAATCCGGCAGTTTGTTGCTACCATCTATAACGATAATATGATGCACAAGGAATCATATTTGATCGACGAGCTCCAGCTAGCTCTAAGGATCATGGGCGTTGATGCGGCTACGGTCGACTGTGACTCAGTTAAGGAGGATGCCGAATGACCACTCTGGATTATATTTGCATTGGTGTCCTGGCCATCACCATGCTCGTAGGAGTTGGTTGTGCAGCTTATGTGCTGCTCTATAAATAAGGAGGAAATAAAATGCTGTCCATTATTCTGTTCGCCATTATTGGTTCGGTCATTGAACCTGATTGGGTCTACTGGGTTTTCTTTGGCCTTTATTGTGCGTGGACTTTTACTAAATGGATTTCTGAGGTAGATGTTGTACATCTCGAGGAGGGTGACGAAGATGAGTCTTGCTAAGAAGTGCGATCGGTGCAGGGATTACTACGAGCAGAAGAATATTTCTTTTAAGAAAGAGCGGGTCAACGGAATCGCATTGATTGATCGTAAGGTCAGCAACGAAGCTCATTTCAATCGGATCGTTTATGATCTCTGCCCGAAATGCCTCAACAGCCTTGTGATCTGGCTGGAGGGTGAATCTAAGGAGGATGAGGATGATTAAGTGCAAAAAGAAAATCATCCTTGAACTCGAGCGATATCCGAAAACATGCAAGGAATGCCCCATGTTTCACACAACTCTATATGAGTGCCATAACGAACGAGGAAGCGAAGGGCATTGCGATCTTGGATACATGAATAATTACGATATGCGAGACTTTGATGGCTGGTGCTTGTTCCGAGGCTGCAATATTCAAGACAATCCTGATGTGACTATTATGGAGGAGAATGAAAATGCGTGATATTTGTGTGCTCTGGTATGACGATCCCGGTTGTTCGCACGAATCGCCTGTCTATTTTGTGGACCCAACTAGAGATCGTTTTCTTGTTGTGGATGAGGATAAGAACTTCCATTGGGTAGATACCGACATGTGTGAGCTTCTTAAGGAAACGAAGCATTGGGCCTAAGTATAATCATATTTTGAAAAGGAGAATAAAAATGACTGATTTCATTGCGAAGTTGGAAGACATGCTCAAGATGTCTGGCTACGAAGATTGGGAGATCCGGTATTTTCCCCAGGAGAAGGCCTACGTCCTTAAGCTTGATGGTGATGTCATTTTCATGAGAAAAGTTACTGGAAAGGAGAATAACAATGCTGAAAATTGAAAACACCAAAGTGGTGGGCTGGGAGGCTGCCATCAGAGGCATGCGAAATCCGATGAACTCTTGGGAGAAGAGCGATAGTCATTCATGCGGTACTTGTGGCGACTGCGATAACTGTATCGATTATGAAGAATGTCCGTACGGATATGATTATCTTAAAACAATTGTCGGCCCGAACGACCTTGATCTCATGACGAAACTTCGCAATGCCGGTACGGACCATCGTAAGTTCATGCGGATGATTACTGTGTATCTTGACATCACGGCTCCGCTCTATTGGTGGAAGGAGTTCGATACGTACAAAGTGGGCACAGTTGCGAACTCTTGCTCGACGATGCACAAGATTCATGCGAAGGAGTTTACGCTGGAGGATTTCAGTTGTGAGCATTTGACTGAATTTGTTCTGGGTCAGAAACTAAATGGATGGACGCTTGAGGATAATGATTTGATTGCCCTACGGAATGACCCGGACTGGGGATATTCTTCCACCGGCATTTTGAGAGACATCGTTATCAAAGCGTTGAACTTTAATCGAGAGAAGTATCTTGCCACCAAAGACAAAAAATATTGGTGGCAGATGATTCAGCTCCTACCGAGTTCCTATAACCAGAAGCGGACGATCATGCTGAACTACGAAGTCCTGGCGAATATTTATAGGTCTCGTCGTAACCATAAGTTGGACGAGTGGCGCACGTTCTGTGACTGGATCGAGGGGCTGCCTTATTCGGAACTAATTACGGGTGATAAACAATAATCTGGTCTGACGATATATCCTTCGAAGGCTACTCTCAAAAGAAAGCTGAGTGGTTTAACGACCCTAATCATTTTCTTGGCGATCCTCCAATTTCCGCTCAGTATGCACTTGACCTGATATATAAGACCTTGATAGACGACAAGGAGGATTGCCCCCTATCTTACGACATTACCTGAAACGACAGAGCAAACTAATTCAATTATGCTTGAAGTTATATTAAAAAAATACAGTAGGAAGTATCGTAAATATTTAAAGAAGCTAAGAAAGGAGAAAAAATGAAAATTTTAGTTGACAGTCTTCCATATTATCGTGAGGAATGCCCATTCGAAAACGTGTGCATTGGCTCTGATAACGAGGTATATACGAATGACTATTTCTACATTTAACCTTCCATGGATCGTTACTCAGATCATGACCGTTCCATGCAATGTGGAATTGATATTTAACAAGGAGGCTGAGTAAATGCGTAAACTCATTTCCCGCTACCGTAAGTGGCGGAATTGGAAATCATATTCTCATTTCAATTGGTTTCAGAAACTGCTGGTGCTCGTTGGCTTGAAAAAGAGCCAGCATTTTGACGAGTGGAGGTATTGAGGCATGGCCACTCGATCTAAGAAAGGCCCTAAGCCAAAGGTTCTGAATGTGGCTCAAGCTAAGAGCCAGGCAGTTAAAAACACAATGATTATGGTTGAGTATATACTTCAATCTAAACACGGATTCAGTAAGGATGATATTTTGGAGTTCCTCTCTAATATGTCCTATACGGCCGATGCTATTCATGAAGGACGACTTAATCTGAAAGACATAGAGAAAGCAAACAAAGAAGAGGTCGAGGTGACATTATATTCATCTAACCTCGGTGAACAAGTGGAGGACTAACTTATGAAGAAGAGAACCAAACAGGTGATATCCATCGCTGCTGCGAGCGCTTTGATCGGGATGTATATTTGCATTCTGGTACTGGCGGTATTCAATGTGGCATCTGCAGACCCCCGTAATGGCACTTCTGAGGCTCTGTATGGTAAGGATTACGAGGAGCGTGCAATTATCCAGATCTGTGAGGAAAATCGTGTAGCGGCCTTTGTAGAGCCTTCTAGGACCTATTTTGACGTGCCTTTGGACAAGGATTTGCAGGACTACATCGTGGATATTTGTGAAGAGCGTGGTATTAACCCTCGAGTGGCGTTTGCCATGATGAAGTGCGAGTCGGGATTCCGTACGGACGCAGTTGGCGACGGCGGCAACTCCCTCGGTCTCATGCAGATTCAGCCTAGATGGCATTACGCACGAATGGAGAAGCTCGGGTGCGATAACCTGCTAGACCCGTATCAGAACGTGACCGTGGGCCTCGACCTGTTTGGTGATCTGCTTAAGCATTATGGATCTGTTGAGCATGCACTGATGGCTTATAACGGCGGCGGGTCTTATGCAAATGAGATGATCGCTGCTGGACGAGTAAGTACATATGTTACTAGAGTTCTGGAGTGTGCGGAGGGCCTATGACGGAATTGGAGTATTATATTGATCGGAAGATCAATATACTTAAGGACGAGTTCTTGCTGGATCTGACTGATGACGATATTTATCGGTTGGAGAAGTGTAAGACGGGGTTTGAGGCCGATCGAGTCGGACGTGCAATCATCAACCGCGAATGGGCAGATTGGCATTGATACATATTTGTAGAAGATTGAAAGGAGTATATTTATGATCCTCGTCATTATTGCTATTGGAATTCTGATGGCCGTTGGAGGCACAACTCTCTATTATAAGTTATCTGACGATAGGGATTGTATTGGTTCCGCCCTTCAGATTACCGGCGGCGTTATTATTGCAATATCGGTTATTGCTTCCATTGTGTTGTTTATATTTGTGGTTTGTCGAGTGGGTATCGACAAAAAGATCGCTATGTATGAAGAAGAAAACGCCAAGATCGAGCAACAGATTGCGGATGTGGTAAAGCAGTATCAGGAGTATGAGACTGGTATCTTTACCGAGGTGACCCCGGAAAGTTCCATGACACTTGTTGCTCTCTATCCGGAACTTAAGTCAGACACTCTTGTACAGTCGCAGATCGAAGTCTACGTTGAGAACAATAAGGCTATCAAAGAGCTTAAAGCTCGGGCCATTAATGCACCCATTTACCGTTGGTGGCTATACTTTGGAAAGTGAGGAAGGGACTACATATGAAAATCATCTTGATCTCTGGCAAGGCCGAAGCCGGAAAGACTACCGCCGCAAATTATATTAAAGCGGTTCTTGAGTCAGCATATGATCAGCGTGTAGCTATTATTCCTTATGGCGCTTATGTGAAGTTTACCGCTAAGACTGTTTGGGGATGGGACGGTAAGAAAGACGAAGCCGGGCGTAAACTTCTGCAATGGTGGGGTACGGATGTTGTGAGAGCTCGTAAACCTAATTTCTGGGTCGATCGGGTTATCGAGATTGCCGAGCAGTCCAAATATTACTTGGATTATCTCATTGTAGATGATTGCCGTTTCCCGAATGAAATCGAAGCGTGGAAAGACCGGCGACATTTGACAAAAAGTCCGGATGGAGACCTTCATTTCTATCCCGATTGGCCTGAAATTTATACGCTTCGTATTGAGCGGCCGGGCCATGAGAATGCACTGACTCCTGAACAGCGTAAGCATCCTTCTGAGACTGCTTTGGACAATTATATTTTTGATATGGGTGTTGCTGCTGAAGACTTGCAGCGGCTGAGCTTCGAGCTCTGTAAGACAGTTATTCCGAAGATTACAGAGAATCTTGAGGTGAGAGAGTAGTGCTTATAAAGAAGGGTCCAGGGAAACTTGGGCTCTTCTTTTTACGTCGGTTTGCATGGGTGCTGAAAGGAGAGGCGATTATATTTTGGGAGATTCGAAGAAGCGGGGGAGACCTGTTAAACCGGATGCGAAGAGGCGTAGCGTAACGGTTAGAGTGGACCGTACGGACGAAGAGAAGCTCGATTATTTGGTTAATGATCGAGGAATGACGTATACGGAAATCTTCAAGATGGGGCTGAAAATGACCTATAACTTGAAGAAATACACCTGAATTATTGTAAGACAAAAAATCGAAATGAATTATTGTAAGACAAAAAATCGATTGCTAATTTTGTGATTTGACGAATTATTGTAAGACAAAAAATCGATTTTGGGGCATTTTTGGGCATTTTTACACACTTTTTGCGTTTTTTACCCATTTTCTATTAATAGGCGCGAATTTACTATAGTAAATATTGCTATATTAATATGATTTCTACAATTTTTTGCAAAACTGAATTATTGTAAGACAAAAAATATTTGGGTGGTCAAGAAAGGAACTTTTATGAAAAAGATAAAAGACACAAGTGTGTTTGACGAGTTCACCAAGATGTGCCCTTGGGCTGTTGATCGAGTTAAGTGCTGGAACCCAAGCGACAGCTTTGAAATTATTGTCGAGCTGAATGATGGTGGCGTTATTCAGTATGACCAGATTCTCAAGACGTTTAGGTGCGCAGCCAGCATGGAAGAGCTCAACGCAATAAGAATGCCGACCAACGAGGAAGAATGGAAACAAGAGTTCGCTCGTAGATTATATCGTAAGATGCGTACCAAGGGCTACTCTCAAGATGACTTGTCCTGGGATGCTGATATTTCCCCAGCGTCTGTCACTAAGTATGTCAATGGCGCTGCGGTGCCGAGTACGTACAATATGGTGAAGATTGCAAAGGCGTTACATTTGTCTGTTGAGGACTTCGCCAAGCTTGTCTGCCTGGTGTGATTATATTTTGCTTCCTTTAGAGTTCGCGAAAAAAACATGCCCTTTTATAGAGAGAAGATGTTTTTACATCTTTTTCTTTTGATTTTAAAGAAAGGAGGCTCGCAAATGTTAGAGAGCAAATTTCAGGCAAAACTGATTAAGGAAATTAAAGAACGATTTCCAGGCTGTATCGTCATGAAGACAGACCCTAATTATATTCAGGGAATGCCAGACCTTTTGATTCTGCACAAAGACAAGTGGGCTTCCTTGGAAAATAAAAGAAGCGCGAATGCCAAGAAGCAGCCCAACCAGCAATATTACGTGGACAAGATGAACGAGATGTCTTTCTCTCGTTTTATTTGTCCAGAGAACAAGGAGGAAGTGTTGAGTGATCTTTACAAAGCATTCGAATCTTGAGGGTCTTCATGCGCCATTCGGGGCCAGCCAGTCGGCTTGGCTTCGCTATGACGATGAGAAGATCCTAAGTGTATATTCTAACATGAAAGCCAAGGAGATGGGGACACGACTCCATGCCTGGGCAAAAGAAACAATTGACTTGGGGATTAAGCAACCTCGTTCTAAGAAAACCATCTACGCATACGTAAACGATGCAATTGGTTTTAAGATGGATACTGAGGTTGTTCTATTATATTCTCCAAGATTCTTTGGAACTGCCGATTCTATCTGTTTCAGAAATGGCGTTCTTAGAATTCATGACCTTAAAACTGGAAAGACCCCTGTACATATGGAGCAGCTTATGATCTATGCTGCTCTTTTTTGTTTGGAGTATAAAATCAAGCCTGCCGACATTGAAGCGGAACTTCGGATTTACCAGAATGATGAGGTTCTTTATCATCGTCCGGAGCCTGATGAGATTACTGCCATTATGGACCGAATTATATATTTGGACAAGCTGCTAGAAAAAGTAGACTACAAGGAGGTCTGATACCATGAACCCCATTGCTGAAGAAATGAACGATATTCTGATGCATTATGGCATGCCGCGTCGTAGCGGAAGATATCCATGGGGTTCCGGCGAGGACCCGTATCAACATGAGAAAGACTTTCTTGGACGCATTGAGGAGCTCAAGAAAGGTGGCTGGACCGAAACTCCTGAAAATATTAAAAAGGAGTTTGGTTTGACCACAACTCAATATCGTGCACAGAAAGGCATTGCAAAAGATGAGCGCCGAATGCTTAGAGTGTCTCGAGCAAAGGCTTTGAAGGAAGACGGCCTTGGTGATAGCGAGATTGCAAGGAAGATGTCTGAAGAACTGGGCATTGATCTTAATGAATCCACAGTTCGTTCGTGGCTCAATGCTAAGTCTGAGAGTCGAATGAAGCAGGCTCGTGATACTGCTGAGTTCATCAAGAAACAGATTGAAGAAAAAGGCATGATCGATGTTGGTGCCGGCGTTGCCATGGAGCTCAACATATCCAAGGAGAAGCTCGACCAGGCTCTTGAAATTCTGAAGAGCGAAGGCTATCCTGTTTATGGTGGTCGTGTTCCTCAGGCAACCAATCCGAGTCAGAAGACAACTATCAAAGTTATCTGCCCTCCTGGAACCGAACATAAAGAAATCTACAATTACGAGAATGTTCATTCCCTGAATGATTATATTTCTCGTGATGGTGGCGATAGCTATGAAAGAAAGTTTCACTATCCGGAGAGCATGGATTCCAAGCGCCTCATGATTCGCTATAAAGAAGATGGCGGTATTGAGAAAGATGGAGTTATCGAACTTCGAAGAGGCGTTCCTGATCTGTCGCTTGGCGAGAGTCGATATTCTCAGGTTCGTGTTCTCGTCGACGGTGATCGTTACCTGAAAGGTATGGCATTATATTCTGATGATATGCCTGATGGCGTGGATGTCATTTTCAATACCAATAAGTCTAAAGATGTCCCGATGCGTGATGTCTTGAAGAAGATCAAGGACGATCCCGACAACCCGTTTGGTTCTGCCATTAAGGATGTCACTCAAGGCGGACAGTATTGGTACGATCCAAAAACAGGAGAGCGAGTTAGTGCTAATACAAAGGGCGCAAAGCTGGGCCTCATTAACAAGCGTGCAGATGAGGGCGACTGGACTGAGTGGAAAGACAAACTGCCTTCTCAGTTCCTGGCTAAACAGTCTTTGTCTATGGCTAAGAAACAGCTTGGTATCGCTACCGCGGACAAGACTGATGAGTATAACGAAATTATATCCTTGACCAATCCAACTATTAAGAAGCATCTTCTTATGAAGTTTGCCGATGAGTGCGATTCTGCAGCGGTCCATCTTCAGGCTGCGGCACTTCCTGGTCAGAAGTACCATGTTATCATTCCTGTTACTTCTATGAAAGACACAGAAGTGTATGCGCCCAACTATGAGAATGGAACGAAGCTTGCTCTTATTCGTTATCCTCATGGCGGCACATTTGAAATTCCTATCTTGACTGTCAATAATAAGCAACCTCAGGCTAAGAAGCTTATTGGTACTGACTCTATTGACGCGGTCGGTATCAATAGTAAAGTTGCTGAGCGATTGTCTGGTGCAGACTTCGATGGCGATACAGTCATGTGCATTCCCACCCATGACAAAGGTGGCAAGGTTAAAATTATATCTACACCGCCCTTGAAGGGTCTTGAGGGATTCGATCCTAAGACGGAGTATCCTGAACGTAAGGGTATGAAGTACATGAAAGACCCGATCACCGGAAAGGACAGCACCCAAATGCAGATGGGGATTGTGTCCAACCTCATTACTGATATGACTCTTAAGGGCGCTACTCAGGATGAGCTTGCTCGAGCGGTTCGGCACAGTATGGTTGTTATCGATGCCGGTAAGCATAAGCTTGACTATAAACAGAGCGAGATCGACAACAACATTGCCGGCCTTAAGAAGAAGTACCAGACAACCATCGATGCCGATGGTAAAGTACATACCGGTGGCGCATCCACTCTATTGTCTCGCAGCAAGGGCGAAGAGTCGGTGCTCAAGCGTCAGGGCAGCCCTAAGATTAACCAGAAGGGTAAGGATTGGTACGATCCCAGTAAGCCTGAAGGTTCCTTAGTATACCAGGTGGCCGATGACGTGGAGTACCAGGTACCCAAGGTAAACCGCCGTACTGGTGAAGTAACCGTGGAGACTAAGTACCGTACCCAGCGTAGTACCCGTATGGCTGAGACCAGCGATGCCAGGACCCTCGTCTCAGATGCAAATACCAAGATGGAGCATGTCTATGCGGACTATGCGAACAATATGAAGAACCTGGCTAATAAGGCCCGTCTAGAGGCCGCTGCTACAGGAAAGATCGCCTATTCCAAGACCGCCAGACAGACCTATGCGCCTGAAGTGGAGTCTTTGAATGAGAAGCTTCGGATTGCCCTTATGAATGCGCCTCGAGAGCGACAGGCTCAGCTGCGCACCAGCGCTGAAGTTAACGCTAAGATTCAGAAGGCCAAAAACGAGGGCAAAGAACTCAAAAAAGATGAAGTTAAGAAAGCAAGTCAGCAGGCTCTTACTAAATATAGAACTAACGTGAATTCTGTATCTAGAAGAGATCGTTCCATTAAGATCACAGATCGTGAATGGGATGCTATTCAAGCTGGTGCTGTGAGTGAGAATACTCTTAAGAAGATTCTCAATAATGCTGATGTTGATGAACTTCGTCAAAGGGCAACGCCTCGAGCAACAACGGATCTTAGTCAAGCTAAGATTAATAGAATCAAAGCTTATGCTGGTTCTAATTACACAATTGGCGAGATTGCCAAGAAACTTGGTGTTTCTACATCAACTGTATCTAAGTATTTGAAAGGGTGAATGAACAATGGAAAACAATTGTATGTTGACAACGTTTGACAATCCTTTTGATCCATTTGAACAGTTCACCGATTGGTTCATGTTCGATGTGGAAAAAGGCTACAATTCTTGTTCTTATCTTGCTCGAATCGCAAAACTTACTGATGATATGTCAGATCAAGAAGTTAACGATGAAATTGAACGAGCAATCGATGAAATTATTCAGTATGATTTCATGAACATCTATAAGAAGGTCACAAAGACCGTACAGACCGCATAAAAAGTATAGGGAGGGGGTCTCAAAAAACACACCCCCTCCCCATAT